>Ga0116171_10000081_pt1 | contig 91415 bp, 91 predicted proteins | sample AD_JPNHW2_MetaG_FD_89798 | JGI IMG/M metagenome (GOLD analysis project Ga0116171, IMG submission 89798) | Active sludge microbial communities of municipal wastewater-treating anaerobic digesters from Japan - AD_JPNHW2_MetaG | ecosystem: Engineered > Bioreactor > Anaerobic > Digestate | place...
CGCAGCGTTCTCTTTACTCTGCGCAGCAGCAGCGTATCTCTTTGCGTCTGACAAAGCTGGCCAATCACATAAAGTTTTATGCCGCCCTCGGCGGCGATAGCCAACCGGTTAATTCCAAGAAGTGATCTGATTCGAGGCCTGCAATGATTGGATAAAACGCTTTAGTGGCGGGGAATTAATCCATTAGCGGCAACTCCAGATAATGTAACGTACTCAACGTATGATTTTCTTGACATGGAGGTAATCGGGAGATACTATTATTTTGTTATAGCGAGGTGTATATGCATTCAAGAAGCCATTACTATATAGTATAAACTTTCCCGGACACAGCGTGTGTCCGGGATTTTTTTTCGAAAAGTAGAAGTAATCGAAATAATGATGGAAATAAGTCAGAAAAATGCAGCACGAGACCCTTGCGCAAATCCTTAATCTAAGGATAATAAAATTAATCTTTAAAGGAGGATGTATGGCCAGGAAAATAGCGGTTTTCATATTTTCGGGGTTTTTACTTTTGAATTTGTGCGGTTGTTTTGTGTTATTTGCGGGAGCCGTAGGAGGAGCGGGGACTTCGGTTTGGTTATCGGGAAAATTGACTCAGGAGTTGAACGCTTCATATGATAAGACGGTAAAAGCAACCGAGTCAGCCTTGAAATCATTTAAATTTAAAATAGTTAAGGAATCCCAAGAGGCTGATGTTACGACATTTAGAAGCAACTATAGCGATGGTAAAGAGATATGGATTGATGTCAGAAGAGTTACCGATACTTCTACAAAGTTAGAGGTTCGCGTGGGAGTGGTAAGTTCGGATAAGGAAGCCGCAGATAAAATTTTAAAGAGAATCCAGCGGTATTTGTGAAATTTTTAAATAGTTCTATTTTTCCGGTATCATGGGAAAAGAAAAATATACTGCGTTATCAACTTGAAGATATGAAGGTTTTTCGAGTATTCGTGCCAGAGGCTTTCTAACTGCGCTTGAGGAGGTATTGAGATGGGAAATAGATTAGATATCATAAAGGAGCATTTTGATCGTGATGCTCAATTATTCGATAAGAATTTTTTCAGGTTTGCGCCTTCATATAAAGAAGCTATAGAAGCATTAGTTTCGGTTCTTCCTTTTGGCAAAGGCAGTACGATACGGGTAGTAGATCTTGGCTGTGGGACCGGTAATATAGCCAAAGCGATCCTGGAAAGATATCCGGGGGCTTCTGTGACATGCGTCGATTTGAGCGAAAAGATGATCGAACTTGCAAAGGCTAAACTTAAAAAATATAAAAACGTTAAATTTTATGTCGGCGATCTTAGGGATTTTAAATTTAATGGGGAATATGATGCGGTTGTATCGTCGCTTGTCCTCCATCATATTGAAGGGGCCGATAAAAAACTATTTTACAGAAAGATTTACAAGTGTCTTAAAAAAAACGGCGTGTTTTATACTGTAGATATAGTATTAGGATCAAGTAAACATGTGCAAGAAACATATATCGAAAAATGGATAAATTTTCTGCGTAAAGGGTGTTCTCCTTCCGAAATTAAGCGTACGCTCAGGAATCATAAGAGAGAAGACCGTCCAGCAGTACTTATGAACGAGCTGCAGATGTTAGCCGGGGCAGGATTCAAGGATATTGATGTGGTTTGTAAATGGTATTATTTTTCTGTTTATGGCGGGGTTAAGCGGATAGGAAAGATTATTCAATGATTGCCAGCCAGGGAATGCTGAAGATTTCAGTTTGATACATGCCTGGTTAATGATGTGTATCCGGCGGGCGAAGTTCTCGGAGGGTCTGTTAAAAACGCATGTTTTTGTCCCGCACCGAAAAACAGCCCCCGTTATTGTACGTATTGATCCCTGACCAATACGTACTAAATTATTTTAAAAAGGAGGTGAGACCAGTGAAAAGAATATCCTTATTGACGTTGATCTTTTGTTGTATGACAACTGTAGTTTTTGCTCAAACTAACACATCATCGGTTCCTGCTGCAGTATCTATGCCTGTTGCGGAGAATGCCATCACGCTTAAGGGCGATATTATTGACAATTTATGTGCAAACGGGCATAAAGATACTTTGGCTGATTTTGTAAAGACACACACCAAGGAATGCGCAATAGCGCCTGGATGTAGTGAGAGCGGATACTCTATCTTTGCCGGTGGTAAACTCTATAAGTTTGACAAAGATTCGAGCGTTAAAGTAGCGGAATTCCTGAAGAAGGCTGATAGCAAGCTGCAGGTAGCGGCAACTGTTAAAGATAATAATGGAGAGGTTAGTTTAATTTTTATAGAGAATCAGAAATAATCGTTTCATCCAGTTACAGGGAAGGCCACTTTTCTGTTTTATAAAAGCGGCCTTTTTGTTCCAGACATATTTTGAAATTTGTTTACGAAACGTATTTGTAGAACAATTGACCCGCTTTTTTACCGGGATTATTATAGTACGGTTAATTTTAATACGATATAAATAATTCAAGAGAAATATATCGCACTTAATACGGGAAGGTTGTGCTAAAATAATCATAGATAAATCCCGATATAACTGATGCATTCCGGAACGGTTTTGACCGGGTATAATTAGAAAAACAATAGAGGAGAGAATCTATGGGACAGAAAAGGATAGCTGTTTTTGTAGGGAGCCTTCGAAAGGATTCATTCAACCGTAAAATGGCCAGGGCCCTGATCAAGGCCTCTCCCGATTCGCTCAAACTCGATATTGTCGAGATCGGAGGCTTGCCTCTTTATAATCAGGACTTTGACGATAATCCTCCGGTTGCATATACGCAATTTCGAGAAACCTTAAATACGTATGACGGAGTTTTGTTTGTTACTCCCGAATATAATCGTTCTGTTCCTGCGGTGCTTAAGAATGCTCTTGATGTCGGATCGCGTCCCTATGGACAAAGTGTCTGGAATGGATTGCCGGGGGCGGTGGTGAGTGTATCAATCGGCGCAATAGGAGGATTCGGCGCAAACCATCATCTGCGTCAGTCGCTGGTTTTTCTTAATGTCCCTACTATGCAACAACCGGAAGCCTACTTTGGGAATGCCGATAACCTTTTTGATGAAACGGGGAATCTTAGTAATGATTCGACCCGTGAATTTATCACAAAGTTCATGCAGGCATTTGCGGAATGGGTTGCCCGTAATAGCATATAGGAAGGTTTATTGCTTCATACGAGCAAGAGGTAGTTTTTAAGGCTGGATAATAAATGTAACCAGGGTTTTTTGTTGCAGATGACTGTATCTGAATTGATTCCCAACGTTATTCGAAACAGCAATTAATAAATATCCGTATAATGCATTGATTTAATACGAGTTAAAATATTGAGTATTTATTGTATGGAACACGGGAAGAGGACAATCAGGAATAATTCATTTTCGTGCTGGAGGTAATATAATACAGAAACGCAACAAAGGAGGTGCCTATGAGTTGCGAGAAATTCAGGAGTAAGAAAAAGGCAAAGAAGGTAATTGCGGTTTAAAGGGCAGATGAGAAGTAATATATCTGCCCTTTATTTTTTTATGGAGGCATTATTTGAAAGTAACCAAGCCTAAGGGTGTTATAAAAGTAACCGATACGGTGAACTTCATTAAAAAAGTCTCATCGTTTACTCTTTTAGGTGACCCCGGTTGTGATGGCCTTGGTGTAGAGATCATGACTACGTTTGCAAAAGCGATGAGCTGCGCGCATACTGATTTTAAGATTATTTTGGGAGATCTGGTCCCTTTTGGAGAAGAACACTTTTATCAGCATATTTACGGGATTATAAATACTGTGTCCGGAAATGGCGTTTATACATTATGCGGGAATCACGACACCGAGTATTATACGGCATATTTCGGCCTCAGGAATTACCTTTTGGTAAGCGACAATGTATTGATAGTTGTCCTCGATAACTCAAGAAGAATGTTTGGAGCTGAAACGCTTAATTTCCTTAAGGAATCCCTTGAAGGATATGAACGTAAAAATATTGTCGTGTTGTTCCACATACCTCCTCCCAATAGCTTTAGCTCGAATAGTATGAAGATGGAGGAGTGGCAGAGACTGAAAGGGATTCTTGATCCGTACAAGGAAAATATCAAATATATAGTGTCGGGGCACGTACATTCTTTTTTCGAGGATGTTTTGGACGGTTATAAAATAATCGTATCCGCAGGCGCCGGGGCGCGGCTGGAATTTTTCGGGCGCCTTCCCGATAAACGAAGTTCTTTCCACCACGTATTACGATTCTATTTTAAAGCAGATTCCGAGCTCACCTATGAATATGTATCACTTGCCGACAAATCGTACGATCGCGAAATTAAGAATAAAAAGATCAAAAAATATTTACTGGAGGCTTTTCAGCATGAATCCATGGCTCATATGCGGTATAAAATCTTTGCGGACGACGCGCATGAAAAGGGTTTTGTCGGAATAGAAAAACTTTTTAACGTGTTTTCAAAATCGGCATTTTTCCACGCAAAAAATTATTACAGCATCTTGAATGAACTGCAGGGTATCGGCCATAATCTTAAGATGAGTCGTTTGATCGAAAAGTCGGAGAACCATATGCTCTCCGCTCAATATTTGCCCTATTCAAAAGAATCAAAATTACCGCTGGCGCAGTATTCTTTTGGTGAAGCATATGGCGCCAAGAATAAATATTCCGGTTTGCTCCTGGAAGCGATCAAGTCGTATAACAAGGGAGAGGACATAAGCCAAAACAACTATTATGTCTGTACGTCGTGCGGTAACACGGGGCGTTTAGACGGCGAGTTGGAGCATTGCCCGATATGTGGCGCTCCTGCAGATAAGATCATTAAGATTTAAAATAAAAGGAGATCAAATGTCTGTTAAAAAAGTTGGAGAGAAATATCGGTGTGCTATATGCGGTAACGAGGTGACTGTAACTAAGGTTGGCGGCGGTGAACTTGTTTGTTGCAATCAGCCAATGGAAAAAGTGGAAGGATAAAGAGGAAGCGAATGGATTTTATTTGTGAGAAACATCCCGACCTCTGATATAGTGTAGGTTTTCTGGTGGGCGAGCCGCTGTAATGATAGCGCTGATCCTTGGACACGATCAGCGCTATTTCTATTCCTGTATAGAAAAATCTGTTATAAGAGAAGTTACAAAATAATGTTTTTGATGAGAGACGCTATTTCGAAACAGTTACGGTAATTTGGGAGGAAATGAACTTCAATCTGCCCAAGATTGCATTCGAGTTGTATTACCATTTGCCGGTGTTATAATAAACAAACTATTTCAGACGAGATGGTGTATAATTCAAAGGAGTCTTATTTCTTTAGTGAAGGGAATAGATGCATGTCGCTTTTAGTAAAAGACAGGGTCTTATCGACTATAATTCGCATGGCAGTCCCGATGCTGGCCGGGACATTTGCCATGAACGCATATAATTTGACCGATACGTGGTTTGTTTCCCGCTTGGGGACTAATGCATTGGCTGCGATGTCATTTACCTTCCCGGTTGTTATGCTTTTAGGTTTTATTTTGAGGGGTTTTGGAACTGGTGGCATGACAGTGGTTGCCTATGCGCTGGGCAGGGGGAAACATCAAACTGCTGCCCGGATTACCACGCATGCAGCTTTTTTGTCTTCGATCCTGGCTTTGTTCTTTACGGTGATCGGCTTGTTGACGATCAAACCGCTTTTTTCACGGCTGGGCGCTTCGGGAGAAGTCCTCATTTACACAGAACAATATATGTTGGTTTGGTATTGCGGATTGTTGTTTCGGGTGTTGCAAATGACATTTTCCGATATTATCATCTGCACGGGGCATACCAAGGCGGTAAGCTTTTTGATGGTCGCAGGCACTGTCGTTAACTTTATTCTTAATCCATTGATGATATTCGGATTGTGGGGGTTCCCGAAGATGGGAATTCAAGGTTCTGCAATGGCTACAGTTATTTCTGAGATGTTTGTATTAGCGGGGGCAGTCTATTTCATCCATTACCGGTATCAGCTGATCCTTTTTACTTCACACACGCGTTTACGGATAATATCGTCGTGGCGCAAGATCCTTCATGTCGGGATCCCCACTATGTTGAGTTCTATTTTGACGCCGCTTTCCGCCGGGATTGTTATTAAGATAGCTGCAGGGTTTGGCGAGGCCGCGGTTGCCGCTATTGGTGTAGCCAGTCGCATTGAGATGTTCGCCTTCATGATTCCTATGACGGTCGGGATGTCATTAGTGCCATTTGTTGCGCAGAATTATGGTGCACGGCGTTTTGATCGAATCAGGGCCGTTCGAAAAGGCGCCATGCAATTTGCTTTGGTATTCGGCTGTATCATTGCCGTAGTTTTCCTGTTTTGCGCCCGGCCTCTCGGCCAGTTGTTTTCCCGTGATCCTGAAGTCGTCAATATTCTGGTTCAATATATCTATATTACGTGTTTTGGTTACGGGTTTCTTGAAGTGCATCGGTATGCCGGTTTTTGTATGACGGGCATCCATCAGCCGGTTTCCGCCACATTTTTAAATACGATTCGCGTGATTATTGTGATGCTACCGTTAGTGTATTTTGGCGCAAAGGTATTCGGCATTTCCGGGATTTTTTGGGGAAGGTTGATAACCGACGTATGTTCTGCTGGTATAGGGATTATATGGACAAGGAATATCCTTATGAGAAAAGAATACAATTCATTGCCGTTTGATCAATCTGAACAGCGCATTTCTTGAGGTCCGCAGTTTATTGTCCGCATTTCGATACTATCTGCATTGTGGTCTGTCTTAAAAAGCCGTGCTGAATTGAGTTATTTGATTAAGAAAATAAGTGGATTTTCTTGGAAAGTAGTAAAAAGTCAGAAAAAAGGGTAATTAGCCAATTTACAAAGTTTGCGTATTTCTTTATAGTAATACAATCAGATTAAAATCAAAGAAAGTGAGGTGAGTATGATGCAGAAGATGAAAATGCATAAAATCAGTACACAATACCCGCAGGGACAATGTTGCGAAATGATCAAGAAAAAAGCAGAGGAAATATATGTAAAAAGCGGCCGCAAAGAGGGGCGTGATCTGGAAAACTGGTTAGAGGCCGAACGGATAATAAAGGCAAGGATGTGTTCTAACTTCTAACGCTTGGCGAGTTAGTATCCCTTGCCTGGGAGAAACTTTTTATCGGTGAAAGTATTGTGCGAGTGAGTTTTTTTGCGTTTTAATCGGCATGGCGCTTGAGTTGTATTCTTATAGTCACGTGTTATAATGGAGAAAAGATTGTTCAAGTAATAACTTGATAAAGTAAAAGGTAAGAAAAGATGCGATATTTGATAACTATATCAAACGCTCAAAAGAATTAGGCGCGAAAAATGCCAAGATTATTTCTGCTCAAAGTATTGTTATTGCTGAGTGGGTCAGGATGAAATGCCAGTTTGGCTGTGATGGGTTTGGCCGGTCTTTAACCTGTCCGCCATATTCACCTACTCCTGATCTAACACGCCGTATGGTAGCTTTTTATAAACAGGGGATTCTTGTTCATGGAGATGCATATGCCGATATCCATGCCCTCATACCCCGATTAGAACGGGAAATTTTCCTTGATGGATATTTTAAGGCTTTCGGAATGGGCGCCGGGCCTTGTCAGCTTTGTAAAAAATGCGCTCAATTCTGCCGTCATCCGGATAAAACAAGGCCATCGTTAGAGGCCTGCGGGATAGATGTATATACGACTGTCCGGTCAAATGGATTTCCCATTAAGGTATTAAAAACCGAAAGCTGTACGGGAAATTATTACGGTATTGTGTTGATTGAATAAACAGATTTCCGGCAGTTTGCCGGCGTATGGGAATTGAAAATGAAAATAATCGCATTGAACGGTAGTCCAAGGAAAGAATGGAATACGGCAACTCTGCTTAAGAAAGCGCTTGAAGGCGCATCATCTCAAGGCGCTGCAACCGAACTTATCCATCTTTATGATTTAGATTATAAAGGATGCGTCAGTTGTTTTGCCTGTAAAGAAAGAGGGGGCAAGAGTTACGGTGCCTGTGTCATAAAAGACGTTCTTAAGCCTATTTTTAAAGACATTGAAGAATGCGATGCTATCATTTTCGGTTCACCGATATACCTGGGAAGTATTACCGGGCAGATGCAATCATTTCTGGAGCGTCTAGTTTTTCCGTATTTGACATACACCGATCCCCCGCAGTCTCTTTTCCCCCGTAAGATTCCGACCGGATTTATTTATACAATGGGGGTAACTGAAAAACAAATGGATGAATTCGGTTATGGGGTGCGTTTCGCAAATACGGAACGGTTCCTTGCGAGGATTTTTGGTTCAAGCCAGAAGCTCCTTTGTTTTGATACATATCAGTTTGACGATTATTTCAGGTTTGTCGCTCCCAGGTTCAATCCCGTAGAAAAACTTAAAAGGCGAGAAGAGGTTTTCCCCCAGGATTGTCAGAAAGCCTTTGAGATGGGTGTTCGATTTACCAAAGAATAATTGAGATGTTTTAAATCTGCTGTTTTCCGGTTGATTCTCTCCACTATCCGTAATCTGTAATTCTTCTATAAACGTTCTCCGCTATTATTCCCTGATAATTGGAGTATAATCAAATCAGACAATAATACTATTACAATGTTGATAAACGATAAGGATTGTATTGGTACATGCGAGCCGTAGCCCAAGGTACGTTCACGATAGCTTTTTTGCAATGCCAGATTGTCAAAGAATTGCCGCACATGAACATGCCTCTTTTTGTTCATGATATACATGAACTTGGTTGTACCTTCGAGTGTATTTGCGCCTCACGCAGCAGATTGGAAGATTTGACCACCTATCTGAAGCATAAGCACTTTGATCTATTTGCCCTCGATTATACCTTTCCCATTACGTTCCTTAACCAATTAAAAGGTCTTTTCCCGAAAAGTAAATTTGTTATTGGAGGGCATGGTTTTTTAGATACTTTTTTAAAGAGTAGGGTAGACTTTGCAGTTTTAGGAGCAGGTAGACAGAGTTTTCTGGAATTGGTAAAAGCTTTAAAGGATAATGGTGATATAACTAAAATCCCCAATTTATTTTTTAAGACAAAGCAAAACAATGCAATAGTTATTGATTACTCCGGTAAGAATATTTGCTTTGATTTAAAACGAGAGTTATTTCCGTATCAGCCGTTCCTTAGATGGAGATACGTTGGCTTTACGCGAAGAGATAGAATTAGTGATCCTCCCGCCATTGTCGCTGAATTCGGCTGTCCGTATCGGTCTAAAAAATTAAATCGTTTGTATGATAATGTTCCTTTGGTTATGCCGGAGGGGCTTATATTTTCACCAGCGGCAAAGAAAAGAATTTCTGCCTTATTTCGGGAACGTATGGGCGGTGGTTGCAGTTTTTGCACCTGCATGAACGCCCATGTTTTTCTGCCAATCGAAGAGACAGTTGATTGTTTGATGGGACAAATCAGGTTTTTACAAAAAGTTTACGGATTTACAGGGTTTGTGGTCGGCAGCGAGTATCCCTTTCGCTTTATTGTGCAACTGATCAATCGTTTGATACAAGAGAATATCAGCCTGGGGTTATTGGCTTTACGAAGCAGGGCTGATTGGGTCAACAAAAACAAACGCGTTTTGTTTCAGGTTGTGGGGCTTGCTCAAAAACATGATTTTGTGGTGAGTTTACAGCAACTTGGATTTGAAAGCTATCTTCAGAGCGACCTTGATGTATACAATAAAGGATATAAAGTAGCCGAGAATTTTAAAGCTGTTGAGTTGATACGGGAACTTCACGCGGTCGCGCCGAATAACTTTCAGGATGGAGGGCATGGTTTTATCGGCATTAATCCCTGGATAACCATGCGGGAACTTGCGCAATACTCGCGCTCGGCCGGCACTATGCAGTTTTTATTTGATCAATTCCGTTTCGGGAATGGGTTGATCCTGTATGACAGCTGTCTGCCGATTTATCAGAAATTAAAGAAAGATGGACTTTTGATCGAGTCTAAAACAGATTTAGCCCGTTGGAAGTTTAAAGATAAAAATGTTGCGCGATATATGAGAAAATAAAGGTACCGTTTCCGGGTTTTATTCGGACAATTCCTCTAAGTATTCCCACCGCGCGTAGGCTTTTTCAAGCTCACCTGACAAGAATTCTGATCTGGCCCGGGTTTTTTCGACTTCCAGAGGATCTTTCTGGTAAAAATTAAAATCAGCCAAAAGGGCGTAGATTTCTTTTTGTTCAGATTCGATTCTTTCGATCACTGCGGGGAAGGCATCGAGTTCACGCTGTTCTTTGGTAGTAAGCTTTCGTTTAACCGGAGGTTTTTTTGGTTTACTAGTTTCTTTTACGGGTTTTACTTTTTCCGGCGCAGGCGTAAGAGGCAATTTCTGGCGCAGCCAATCGTCATAACCGCCGGTATATTCGTTAATGATGCCGTTTCCTTCAAGCACCATGGTTGAGGTTACTACGTTATTAAGGAACACCCGGTCGTGACTGACTAAAAGAAGCGTCCCCGGATACTCAAGCAATAGTTCTTCCAAAAGCTCAAGAGTCTCTATATCAAGGTCATTGGTAGGTTCATCCATGACTAAGACATTCGAAGGTTTTGAGAACAGACGCGCCAAAAACAGGCGGTTGCGTTCACCACCCGAGAGGACTTTGACCGGCGTGCGCGCTCTGTCAGGAGTGAAAAGAAAATCCTGCAAATATCCGATTATATGACGAGGTTTACCGTTTATCACAATGGTGTCTGATTCCCCATTAACATTTTCGGCAACGGTTCTATTTTCGTCCAATTCTTCCCGCAGCTGGTCGTAATAGGCGATCTGCAGATTTGTTCCCAGGGTTACTTTACCTTTTTGAGGAGTGAGTTTCCCCAGTAAGAGCCTTAAGAGCGTAGTTTTTCCGCTGCCATTCGGGCCGATGACGCCTATTTTGTCACCGCGCATTATTTGCGTAGTAAAATCTTTAACCAGGTATTTATCCCCATATCCAAAACAAAGCTGTGATATTTTAATCACCCGATGGCCCGAAGGGTCGACAATTTGTGCCCGCATTTTGACCTGGCCTGTTTCTTTGCGTTGCGCTTTTTTTTCTTCCCGTAAACGTTCCAGGGCTTTTACGCGCCCCTCGTTGCGGCATCTGCGGGCTTTGACGCCTTTTCGGATCCAAATTTCTTCTTCGGCAAGTTTTTTATCAAAATGATTCCAGCGTGCTTCTTCTATATCGAGTGCTGCCTGTTTGCGTTCAAGGAATGTCGCGTAATCGCACGACCAGCTGAATATTTTCCCGCGGTCCAGCTCAAGGATTCTGTTTGCGATATGGGTCATGAACATCCTGTCATGCGTTACAAAAAAGACAGTGCCGGGGTAATTAAGCAGAAATCCTTCAAGCCAAAGCATTGAATCAATATCAAGATGGTTTGTCGGCTCATCCAGGAGGAGTACCTCAGGTTTGAGTACAAGGGCTCTTGCCAGCAGTGTTCTACGCTTTTGTCCTCCTGACAAACTGGCAAAATCACTATCAGGATTCAGTTTCATTTTCTCGATGACTTCATCGACTTGATTACTTACATCCCAGCTATCGGTATGATTAAGCTTATCTTGCACGGTGTCAAGCTGCCGTAACAATTCCGGGGTTTGTTCTGTTTGCAGGAGGTGGGTAAGGTGATGGTGCTGGCTTAAGAGTTGGGCGCGTGCCCCTAAGCCCGAAAGAACGATATCAAAGACAGTCCCTCCAATATCAGCGGGTACTTCCTGTGGCAGATGGGCAACCTGAATCCCTTTTTGCACGATAACATTGCCGCTGTCAACGTGAAGCTGTCCGGTCATTACTTTCATAAGGCTTGTTTTTCCCGCGCCATTACGGCCAAGGAGCGCGATGCGTTCACCCGGTTCCAACTGTAAACTTAAACAATCGAAAATAAGCGGCCCGCTAAACGCAAGATTAATTTCCTGTAAACTAATAAATGCCATTTTGTGGAAAACCTTTTTATTGGTATGAGGGATTAAGAAGGGCAGATCAAAAGGAAAGATTGCCGTACCAAAACCTTCGTTATGGGAATTATTCTACCTTAAATTACCGGTTTTGTATAGAAACAATAATCTCCTGAGTGTTTTATCAGAAAAATGCGGAAATTCGTAAAATCCGATATTTCCATATAAATAGCTTGCAGAAAGCATTTGTTTGAAGTAAAATCTTTAATAACGCGGTAGTATAACCGCGATTAAGGAAAAATCGTGGCCAGAGAAAATTATTCATTTAAAAAGTATCAGAAAGAATTAGCTAGAAAAAAGAAGGCTGAGGAAAAGAAACAAAGAAGACTGGAGAAAAAAGCGGCTGAGGCAAAGCAAGAGCCTGAGCAGGTTCCCAGTGATCAGCCAGTTTTGGAATAAAGAAATCCTTGCAATCTTTTTTAAAAGTTCTATAGTTACATATAGGACTTATTGTGAGTAGAAATACCCCCAGTTCTATAAGAGGATTGGGGAATTCGCTATTGCGAAGGAGAAAAGCATGGGATACCAGGGTGGTGGTGGTGGTGGATTCGGTGGTCCGCGGGAGATGCACAAGGCTGTTTGCTCTGAATGTAAAAAAGAGTGCGAAGTTCCTTTTAAACCAAGAGAGGATCGCCCGATATATTGCAAAGATTGTTATTCAAAGCGTAAGAACGAAGGCCGTTAAAAAAGAGATAAAAAAAAGGGGTTTTCCCTCGTTAACTCGGGGAGAGCTCCTTTTTTCTTTATTCCGGAATTCCATCTGCTTGAAACCCGCCTTGACGAGACCGCTTTTATCTATGCTTTCGGCTGACGAGAGTATTTGTTCTCACGACTTGAAATTTCGCTCGGGCGTAAGAAATAAATTCTAACGTATAAAAAGGATGAAGTATGAAAAAGGTCGATTGTTTGAAATGTACGCGGCAACATACCTGTTGTGATATCGGCGCTTGGGTGGATTTAGAAGAGGCTAAGAAGATAGCGACACTCGGGCTTAAGGGGGTTTTTTATCATCTTGAGGTAGATAAGAGTTTTCCTTCCGGATATAAAGTCGGCACCAGCTATGAAGAGGAGCGATGTTCGTTCCTTACCAAAAAAGGACTGTGTTCTATTCATGCGATCAGTTATAAATTGAAACCATCCCATTGTAAAGATTTTCCCTATGAAAACGGCAGGTTATCTCCGTTTGCAAAAGTATTATGCCACGTGGTAAAGCCAAAAAGGAAAACAAAGAAGAAACAATAGCGTTTTTTTTGTTTTTGTCCCGAGGTCTTCAAGGAAGGATGCTCCGGGTCTATTATTTCCCTCCCGCTTAGTGCACGTACGGACCGCACATTAATATTACATTGACACCGGTGAGTTTTTTGTTAAAATAATAATGAGTGAGTGCTCACTCAATTGGGGAGAATGTCATGCAGGAAGCAGTTGCAGTAGATATGCGTAAACGGATTATAGACGCTGCGATTACCATCGCAGGGCAATCGGGATTTTCTCGCGCGACCACCAAAGAAATCGCCGGGGAAGCGGATTGTTCCGAGGGTATTATTTACCATTATTTTACCAGTAAAAACGAACTGTTCCTTGCAGTTATTAAAGAGAACGCGGAAGCTTTTATTGAGCAACTCAGGGCTGAAGTTTCCCAAGGAACGGGAGCTTACGATAAGCTTGAACGTATTATAGATTTCCACTTTTACTATTTTACCGGTAAAATCCATATCTTTCAGATCCTTTTCGGTAAATCTGCCGATGCGACTATCCCGTTCCCCTACGTGCTTAAAACCGTGTTACTTCCCTATCAGAAGATAATTGAACAGGTGGTTATAAAGGGGATGCTTTCGGAGGAGTTTTATCAGGTTAATGCCAATGTTATCGCTACAAGTTTGCTTGGAATGATGCAGATAAATATCATCAAGCTTCATTTTGGCGTCAAAGATAATTCGGTTGACGAAATCAAGAATACAGTCAAACATCTGATTTTTAAGACACTGCTAAGGACGCGATAATGCAAACCATGAAAAGACGTATCATTCTGGTGATCATAGGTGGTGTAATTTCCTTCGGCGTTACTTTGTGTTGTGCCGCAGGGTACGATCCTGCGTCTTCGTATAATCTTACGATAGACGAGGCGATAGGGCTTGCGTATAAGAATAACTTTGATATCCAGATTCAATCTCAGGAAATAAGCGCCGCTCAAGCTGCCATCCAAGGGGCGCGCAGCGAGTTTCTGCCAAAGTTGAACGCGCAGGCAGGCTTTACGCATACCGACAGCGTGCTTAAACTTGACATGCCGCAGGCAAAAAAGGATATGGGAATCTTTACCGGGTACAAGAATGATAACCAGGCAGGATTAACTCTTGATCAGACTATTTATAACGGCGGAGCAAACATCGCAAATTTACGCCAAAAGCAGGTTACCTTAAGAATTCAGGAGGAGACCTTGCGCGCGCGCAAACTTGATACAGAATTCGAAGTGAAAAGGCTTTTTTACGGGTTGCTCTTGGCGCATGAAACCGAACGTATCGCGCAAAATCTTCTTGATCAGGCAAAATCTCATTATGAAGAGGTGAAAAACAAATATGAACAGGGTACTGCTTCACGGTTTGATCTTCTGCAGTCCAAGGTGCAGGTTTCGAAATTGGCACCTGAACTTATTAATGCAAAGAACGCGGTTGAGTTAATTGATGCTGAATTGAAGAAGCTTTTAGGGTTAAAAATACAGGCAACGCTTATGATAAAGGACAGCCTTGCATATAATGAGATTGAGATCAAAGAAAGCGAGTTCTTAAAAACCGCGTATCTTGAAAAACCGGAAATGACGCTTATGGCGCTCGGTGTTGACGTCAAGAAATGGCTGATTGAGATGGCAAAGGCCGGGCATAAGCCGCAGATCAACGCCCAGCTTGGATATGCCTATCAGTCAAACGATGTCGGAGATTTAGTTAATAGGAGGCATAATAACTGGGATGCCGGTGTTTCTTTGAGTATCCCGATTTTTGACGGATTCTCCACTAAAGCAAAAGTTGACGAGGCAAAGGCGCGTTATACGCAGGCAAAATTAGAAAAGGAAGATTTGGGCGAACAGATTGCGGTTGATATCAGGAAAGCATGCCTTGACCTGGTGAAATCACAGGCAGTCATCCTTTCTCAAAAAGATACTATTGACGAGGCACAGGAAGCCCTCAAGATTTCCGAAGTTCGATATGATAACGGAGAGGGCACGAACCTTGATGTTATTGACGCGCAGGTTTCACTAAGTCAGGTTGAGGAAAATTTATCGCAAGGCATTTACGATTATATTATGGCAGAAGCGTATTTGAGCCGGACGATGGGCCGAAGTTCGGTAAAGGAGATCCGTAATGAAAAAACCTATTAAGTTTATTGTTCCGATTGTGGCACTTGCAGTGATCGCCGGATTTTCTGCCTGGTATATCCAGCAGAAGAATGGCTCGCATGAAAAAGTGATTAAGGTTTCCGGCAATATCGAAGCCACTGACGTTAATCTTGCTTTTCGGGTCCAGGGCAAAATCAAGGAACTCTTAACCGATGAAGGAATGACCATTAAGGCGCAGGATGTTGTGGCACGGCTTGAGATCGACGAGTTGACAAAAATAGAAACCGAAGCTGCAGCGTCTTTAAAAGCCGCTCAGTTTACCTATGAACGGGCACAGGAGGATTATGTGCGTTATGAAAATCTTCTAAAAGCAGGCGCAATCCCTGTGCAAAAGCGCGATACCGCGAAAACCGATGCTGATAGCGCCAAAGCAAATGTTGATGCTTTGACCGCTTCGCTGGATTTGGCGACAACCCGTCTTGGTTTTGCTGAATTGACGTCGCCTATTGACGGGTTCGTGCTTACCAAGAGCGCCGAGGCAGGGGAAGTGGTTGCTGCAGGCGCTACTGTTTTTACAGTCGCAGATTTAAGGAATATCTGGCTTACCGCGTATATCCATGAGACGGCGCTTGGAAAAGTAAAACTGAATCAGCCGGTTGATATTAGAACTGACACCTATCCGGGTAAAATTTACCAGGGACGCATTTCATTTATTTCTCAGGAAGCTGAATTCACTCCGAAACAGATTCAGACCACTGAAGAACGGGTGAAATTAGTCTATAGGATCAAAATCATGGTCGATAACACCGCTTTTGAACTGAAACCCGGCATGCCGGCAGATGGGTATATTACAATAGAATAATGGCCATTATACAAGCTCGTGGTTTAAGCAGGGATTTTGGCGCGACGCATGCCGTTGATACTCTTGACTTTGAAGTTGAGGAAGGAGAGATCTTTGGTTTAGTCGGGCCTGACGGTGCCGGAAAAAGTACAACCATGAGGCTGTTAACGGGGATCCTTGAACCATCAAGAGGAGATGCCTGGGTCGGCGGGTGTCATATCAGCAAAGATTCGGAAAAGCTCAAAGAGATGATCGCCTATATGCCACAGCGCTTCGGGCTTTATGAGGATCTTACGGTTATTGAAAACATAAACTTTTATGCTGATATCTATACGGCAACCGGCAGCACGAGAGCGGCGCGCATTAAACAACTCCTTGATTTTACCCGGCTACTCCCTTTTCAGAGAAGGCTTGCGGGAAATCTTTCCGGAGGTATGAAGCAGAAGCTGGGGTTAGCCTGCGCGTTGATACACACGCCGAAGATCCTGTTCCTTGATGAGCCTACCAATGGGGTTGATCCTGTTTCTCGAAGGGATTTCTGGAGTATTCTTTACGAACTTTTAAAAGAAAAAGTAACGATCTTTTTTTCCACCTCTTACCTTGATGAAGCAGAACGCTGTAAGCGTATCGGCCTTATCCACAAAGGGAGATTACTCCGTTGCGAGTCCCCTCAAGAAATCAAAAATGAATTCATGGCTCAGACTCTTGAAGAAGCTTTCATTTCCGCTGTAAATGCGTATGAAAACAAACAATAAGTATGCTGTTGAGGTTGAAGGGATCGAAAAGAAATTCGGGAGTTTCGTCGCGGTCAATAAGATCGATTTTACCGTAGGTAAAGGCGAAATATTCGGTTTCCTCGGGCCCAACGGCGCCGGCAAATCAACAACTATCAGAATGCTCTGTGGAATTCTTGCCCCGACATCGGGGAAAGGGCATGTCGGCGGGTATGATATTATACAAGAGCAGGACCGCATCAAAGAATCAATCGGGTATATGTCCCAGAAATTCTCCCTTTATAATGATCTCACGGTTGATGAAAATATTAATTTTTATTCCGGCATCTATCGTATTCCGCATGAAAAAAGGCTTGAGCGAAAAAAATGGGTGCTTACCATGGCAGGGCTTGATGAACTCCGCTTCAATTTAACGCGCACATTATCCGGTGGATGGAAACAGCGGCTTGCCTTGGGATGTGCTATTATTCATGAGCCGCGAATCGTGTTCTTGGATGAGCCAACCAGCGGAACGGACCCGATTTCACGCAGGCGTTTTTGGGAGCTTATACAAGCTATGGCTAAAGATGGAGTGACGGTTTTTGTGACTACGCATTATATGGATGAGGCGGAGAATTGCGACCGCATCGCGCTTATCTATAAGGGGAATATTATCGCTCAGGGAACACCTCTTGCATTGAAAACCGATTCTATGAAAGATCAGGTTCTGCAGGTTATGGTTGCTGAACCTGAATCATGGCTTGAGAAACTCCGGGGTGTTATGCATGTTAAGGATACCGCACTTTTCGGGGTAGCGATACATGCGGTTTCTGACGATGCAGAGGTTTCACTTTCCGGGATACAAGAATTATTCGCCTCTTCGCACGTCAGTCAGTTCAGTATTGCGAAAATCAAACCTTCGCTTGAGGATGTTTTTGTTTCATTGATCGAAAATTACGATAAGGCTTTATAGAATGATGAATATCATGCGAATCAAAGCGTTAGTGCGCAAAGAGTTTATTCAGATATTCCGGGATTACCGGAGTCTTTGGATGGCTATCGCTATTCCCGTGGTAATGATGGTTTTGTTCGGCTATGCTTTGACGCTTGATGTTGACAATGTTCCCCTTGCGGTCTGGGACCAGGATAAAAGTTCGCTGTCCCGGGATTTCATTTTGAATTTTAATAATTCAAAGTATTTTAAAATGCTTGGGTACTGCGATGACTATCGCCAGATCGAGGCGCAGATCAATAAGAACAAAGCGCTTATGGCGTTGATCATTCCAAAAGACTTCTCTCATCTGTTGAAGGCAGGAAAAATTGCTCCGGTTCAACTGCTTATTGATGGAAGCGACTCAAATACAGCGTCCATCGCTTTGGGGTATGCTGAGGCGATTGTCCTTTCGTATAACAAAACTCTTGTAAGCGGCGCCTTGAGCAGTTCCGGCGGGCGTTTCAGTAATCGGGTTGATTTGCGCACGCGTGTCTGGTTTAACGAGACACTGTTAAGCAGAAATTTCATCATCCCGGGTCTTATCGCGGTTATCATGATGATCGTTGCTGCGCTCCTAGCTTCGTTGACAGTCGCCAGAGAGTGGGAGCGTGGTACTATGGAACAGCTTATTTCCACTCCCATTAAACCCGGGGAACTCATTATAGGTAAATTCATCCCCTATTTTCTGATCGGTATCATTGATATTATCATTGTAATTGTAATGGGCAAGTTCCTCTTTCACGTGCCTTTCAGGGGTAATCTCTTGGATCTTTTTATATTCGCCTCTATTTTCCTGACCGGTGTTTCCTGCTGGGGGATCCTTATCTCAATTATAACTAAAAATCAATTTATGGCTTGTCAGCTATCTTTTATTACCACATTTCTGCCGGCATTTTTACTCTCCGGTTTTGCATTTCCCATTGCTAATATGCCGGAACCGATCCAGCTTATTACCTATATTATTCCCGCCCGGTATTTTGTTACCGTATTAAAAGGGATCTATTTAAAAGGTATCGGATTTTCAGTTTTGTGGCCGCAAGCTTTGTTTTTGCTGATTTTTTGCCTTGCAATGATCCTTCTGGCAAAGGGTAAATTCAAAAAGAAAGTAGCTTAAAATGAGGTACCGATACATTATGTGGGAACGTATAAAAACCATCGTGGTTAAAGAGTTTATACAGGCAATGCGTGATCCACGTATGCGCGTGGTGATGTTTGTAATGCCGGCGATCCAGCTTTTCATCTTCAGTTTTGCTGTGTCGACCGATGTTAAAAAAATACCGACCGCTATTTATGATCTCGATAATACTCAGGAGAGTCGTCGTTTAACGCAGGAGTTTACGTATTCCAAGTACTTTGTGCCAAAATATTATATTGCTGATGATAGAAGTCAGCGGCAACTCTTGGATACATCCTTGGTAAGTACCGTGATCCGCTTTAATCGCGGGTTTGGGAAGGATTTAGAGTCCGGTAAGACCGCTTCCGTGCAGCTTATTGTTGACGGGACCGATTCAAATACAGCGATGAATATTGTGCAGTACGCGGGTCGTATCGTTGAACAGTATTCGTCGGGTCTTGCAAGCTCCGGTGTCCGGGTTATGCTCAGCCCGGCTCTTGCTGTTCCGCAGGTTGAACTGCGCAATCGCAGCTGGTTCAATGAAAACCTTGAGTCGCGTAATTATTACATACCCGGAGTTATAGCGATGGTGATAATGCTGGGAACGCTGCTTTTAACGGCAATGGCAATCGTAAAAGAAAAGGAGATAGGCACGATTGAACAGTTGATAGTCAGCCCGATCAGCTCTTTTGAACTTATCCTGGGAAAATTCATACCTTTTGCCGCGGTGGGCATTATCGATCTGTGCATTGTTACCACAGTGGCGGTTTTTGTGCTGGGGATCACCGTTAAAGGGGATCTTCTGTTGCTTTTTATCGGGTCATGCCTTTTTATACTGAACACGCTGGGGTTGGGGTTATTTATTTCTGTGCGTGCTCGCACGCAGCAGGAAGCGCTCATGTCTTTGTTCATGGTTGCCCAGCCTATGGTGCTTTTATCAGGGTTTGTTTTTCCGATTGCCAATATGCCTTGGATAATACAACTCTCCACATTTGTCAATCCGCTTCGGTATTATCTGGTGATTATCAGAGGGATATTCCTCAAGGCCAGCGGTTTTGATGTGCTTTGGCCCCAGATGGCCGCGCTTTTAGTGATAGGGATATCGATCGTTACGATGAGTTCTTTATTCTTTCATAAAAGATTAGGATAGAGAATGCACGGTTATACAAAGGAAGGAAATACGCAACGCATGCGGAAACATTTTGTTTTTATGATACTAATCATTTTGTTTTCTCTTTTGTTGATTGAATGTTTTCTCAGGGGAGTGGATCCCATCGGCGTTAAATATTTTTCCGAAGCGTCAAAGTATTTTTCGTCTATGCAGCAGAATGATACCTATGCCTACATCCATAAGCCGTATTATAAGGCAAAACTTGAAGGTGTCGATGTTTCCATTAATTCTCAGGGATTTCGTGGTCCGGAATTTGATTCCGGCAATGCTTCTGGTAAGGAAAGAATTATTATTCTTGGTGATTCAGTGGTTTTTGGATGGGGAGTTCCTCAAGGGGTAATATTTCCTGTACGAATTCAGGAGATCCTTGATCCAGAAAAGAAGAATGTCGAAATTGTACCTATAGGGGTGGGGTCTTGGAACACCAGAACGGAATATGAGTATCTCAAGTCAAAAGGGATATCATTCCATCCGGATATTATTGTTCTGGTTATCGTTCATAATGATCTTGAACCTAAAGACAGAGGGCATACGGATATTAGAAAAGATGTGCTTTTTGGCAAAGATCAAAGAAAAGGATTCCCGGAGATCTTGCGTAATGCATGGGGTTGGATTGTTGATACCTCGTATATAGCCGGATACATACAGTATTTCTTAGAAGAAAAAATGGTAGGCGCGCGGATGACACGGGTAACGAAGGATTCTCCGGAGTGGCAAGATGTGCGATTGGCTCTGGATGAAATGGTGAAACTTTGCCGGGAAAATAATGTTGAGTTGGTTCCCTATATATATACATCAGCTGACCAGGTTACGGGGAATCCCATTTTTAACTTATATTACGAGCACTTGAAGGAGCTTGGTTTACGGGTGTTTACCTTACCGGATGTTTTATTTGTTAACCGAAAGTATGAGAACTCTATCGTGGATAGGCATTTAAACGCTGATGGGCAAATGATTATTGCTCGGGAGATGGCAAGGAATCTTAACGATCTTTTAGTCGCCAGGCATAAAATGATTATTTCTGATCATTCGAAATGATTTCCTCAGGTTGTAAACATACTGCTCCATGGTAAACTATGTATATGACAGCGCATAAATATTTGAAGACTGCCCAGACGTTTGTTTCATTCCTTGGGGGAGCAACCATAGACGAGCCTGATTGGCAGGCTTTGGCAGATTATGCTATAGAAAAGAAATTATCCCCCCCGTTTTTCTTGCGGTTACGCGAATATAAATCAGGAAGTATCCCTCCGGAAGTTATTGCCACGTGTAAGGTTTTTAACCTTATCAATATTCAGCATAATCTGGAATTAGAGAAAGAATTGAACAGGGTTCTTTCTTGTTTGAAAGAAAAGAATATTCAGGTGATGGTGTTGAAGGGGTTGTTCTTTGCCAGATATATGTATAATGATATTGCCTTACGGCAGGTTCCGGTAGACCTTGATTTGTTGATCAAACCGGATCAATTCGCGCAGGCGCGGAGTATTTTAGAAGACGCAGGGTATTATTGCGAAGAGAGTGTTATCGGACAAAAAAAGTCAGCGCTGAAATTAAAATATACCGGACAGATTGGGTTTAGCAGTAAGAAAGACGGCGGCAGGTATTTTATTGAATTGCATATTGATTTGCGCGGTTTGTTCGTATATCCTCAGGAACTTGATTTATGGCGCGCGGCAAAGGAATTGAATTTTGATGGGATGACCTTGTTAGCTCCGGAACCGGAAAATCTATTGATCTACCTGTGTCTTTTGACGATGCCTGTCAGCGAGTTGACGGAATTAAAGTATATTTATGATCTGCATGTTTTTTTGCTTAAATTCGGCCCCGATATAAACTGGGAAAAGATTCATGAAACAGTAGCTCGCCGGCATGCGGCGTGCGTGTATTATGCTCTTATGTTGAGCAAGGAATTGTTTGGTTCTGCAGTACCGCCTGATTTCCTGAAAGCAATACAACCGGGTTTGTTGAAGAGAGCAGTGGTATCTTTCTGGCTTAGAAAAAATAATATCATAACCGTAAGCCGGATGCAAAAGAGCAGGTGGTATTTCCAATTTAGCAGCTGGCATTATTTTGCTTCCAGTTGTCTGTATTCGCTCGGTATCATGGATTGCTTTGGTATAATATGGAAAAAGTTGTTCCCTTCACCAGAAGAAATCAGCCTGATGTATAACGAAACCTCCGCGTCAACATGTTGGCTCTATGTAAAGCGTATTTGTAAACCCTTCCTGCATATCTGTAGATAAAATCATAGTGCATGTAGCTTGTGGCGAATGACTGTAAACCCGTTAGTTTTTTTTGCTACAAAGTATCCGTCTCCGGTAAAACACAACCTTTGGGCATTGAACCTTGAACTAATGCCGCAACCTGTTTCCTAACCCGGCTCCGGAGGAAAATAACCTGTGAGTTATGAGCTAATCCCCGTTGACTTCCCCGTCATTAAGAGTAGAATATTTTTATAACCATGAGACAAAAGACAGGGAACAATAATCAATTTCTGAGGCAATTCTCTAAAGGAATAGGGGATTGCCTTAATTTCTGCAGGGAGAGTTTTTTTACGATATACGGGGAAAGCAAGATGCATACGATATTTCTTACAGTTTTTCTTATACTCTGTATTCACGGATTTGTTTGTGCTGAAACTATTATTTTGAAATCCGGAAAGACTGTTGAAGGTACGATCATAGAAAAGACCGATCAATACGTTAAGGTTGATTGTTATGGCGTAGGCAATCCCTATTTCCTTGATGAGATTAAAAGTATTGACGGAATGCCGGTTTCACTTACAACGGAAAAGGCGGTACCTGTTGCTCAGAAACAGGCACGTCCGTTTGTTCTATCAGTAGGGTCGACATTGGATTATCAGGGTTTTGCCAGTCTTGCCGATATAGGGAAGGATATAGATCTTAGTAAGGGTGTGCCTATGTCGCTCCAGGTGAAGATTACCGGTAAGGAAAGGTTAGGGGATACGGAGGTTTTTATCAGGGATCAATATGGCGGTCTTAAAGGGCAAGAGTCGGTATTGAATATGAGGGAGTATATTTCAGTGAGCGGCAGCTCTTTATTGTGTCACAAACGTGAGATCTATTCCAAGGGAAAGAAAATTAGCGATGAGACCTTTGATCCTGCCATAACGCTTATCAGACTTGATGTCCAGCCGGGCTTTACATGGAATGTGATGAAGGGTGTTACCATTACTTTTGTGGGCAAGGAATTGGTTGACTTGCCTCTTGGTAAATTTGAGGCGTATTCTTTTGACTTGGCTGCTGTATCGCAGGGGATTGAACAGCATGTGATGAGTATGTATGATCCTCAAATAGGTTTGATTAGAGAACTTACGGTGATTAAGGATGAAAAAGGGACTGAGGCTACGGCATTAGACTTAGTTCATAGCTCGTAGGTTATGTTTTCTCCTGGAGAGGTTGGTACATGATTATCCGGCAGGAAACAGAAAAAGATTTCAGCTGAATATATGAACTGGTTGAGGTTCGCGCTGAGAATGGTATGGTTTGTGAGCTGATTACAGGATCTTTGAAGGGGTCAGCGGAACGCAAAACCGCTTTAGTTTATTTCGTTAGAAATGGATATTTAACAACGAAGCATTTACACCGGATGAACCAGGGTATTGTGCGGTGACATAGTGCTTAATTCAGAATCCAGGTATAGTAAATACCACAACATGCCATCCTTAAATCGCAGCAACATCTATGCCAAGCTTCCTTCCGCAAAATTGAAAGAAGTCTTCCAAATAGTTTTGCAAAATAAAAAATTTCGCATTGAACGGATTGTCTCCTGCGGGCAGGTGACTGAACCGGGGAAATGGCTTAAAGAATTACATGATGAGTGGGTGATTGTTTTAAAAGGCGAGGGAAAGTTGCGCTTTGAGAAAGGCAATCGTCTGGTTCATGTGCGTGAAGGGGATTATATTTTAATTCCTGCACATACGTCTCATCGGGTTGCATGGACGCATCCGCGTAAGACGACGGTTTGGCTGGCAGTTCATTGCAGATAGCTCGCAGCTCAAGGAGGCATGCATGGTCGTGTTAAACATAATGCTTAGTTTGTTGTGGTGGGGGGTTATCATATTTGTTTTGGTGAAAATCTTCTCTGGCAGGCGCCGCAAATATTATTCCTGGCTGCAGCGGGAATTACCGGTATGGGAAGAGAAGCATTTGATCAGCAAAGAGCAGGGAGATGTGCTGCTTGGTTATTATAAGCTCAAGAGAGTTGCACTCAAGAAGAAGATGGATATGCTGAAAGTGCTCACTCTTATCGGAGCAATTTTTGTGGGCTTGGGAGTTATCTTTTTTGTGGGATCAAACTGGCAAAGGATTCCGGAGCACATCCGGACTACCATGCTTTTGGGTGTGACTATCGCCACACTCTATGCCGGGTATATCTTTAGTTTTGAGAAGCGGGGTTTTGATAATGTAGGGAAAAGCCTGTTGCTTTTAGCTACTTTATTTTGGGGTGGCACGATCGCGCTTATCGGGCAGATCTACCAGATCCCGGCGGATGATAATTGGTTCATTATGCTTCTCTGGGTTTTTCCCATTATTCCTGTTGCCCTGTTCTTCAAGAATGATTATGTGCACATCCTGGCATCGGTATTGCTTATTATTTGGAATTTCTTGTATAGCCAGAGCATGAGCTGTGCCAACTATTTTTATCCTATTTTTGTTCTGTTCATTATGTTGCCAACGGCACACGAGCGTATGCTTAGCCGCAGGATTAATATCGGAGGCCTGGTGATGGCAAGCGTGTATTGCAGTTTTAACAAATACGAGTGGCTGTCGCTTTTGATAAGCGCAGGGCTTTTGGCCTCGTATCTTCTTCGGAAAGAGGAGCGGGCGTATTTGTATGCGGCAACAGTTTCTTGTATGTCCTGGGATATCGTTTTCTTTGAGGCGCGGATGCAGCATCCTAATTTCTATTTTTTAGTGCCGATCGGGTTTCTTTTTTATCTGACATACAAAGATAAGGTTGAGAAGAATCTGCCGCTGTGTTTGGTTGGTCTGATGCTTGGGTTGCATTTGGCGCTTTGTTCTATATCAGAACGTTTCCATGTTCAGATCAGCCCGCTGCAAGGTATAATTTTTCAAGCGGTGTTGGGGATGGCTGCGTATACCGCCGGAGTTGTTTCGCGGCGTAAAGGATATCAATTTTCCCTGGTTTATACGGTATTCGGTTATAGTGTGGCATTTATTTGTTTCTATATTTTGGCATTCAGGGCGGTGTTGGATGATCAGGGGGCTGTGACAGGTAACATTTATTTATTTGCTTCGTTGATTTTAACCGGGATCATTGCCCTGTTTATTACGGATGAAATAAAATCTGAAGGCTTTAAAGTTAAAGCTAATCGTATTGAATTATCCGCACTGATCGCGGCTTTAGCGGGAATTATGGTTATCTCATTGACCCCGAAGACGGCGTTGTTGAATACGGTTGTGATGAATGCGGTTCTTCTGGTATTTGCTTTAAGCAGTATTTTCTTGGGCGTGGAACTTAAGAAGCCGCGGCTTTTTACCCTTGGAATCGTGATCTTTGTTTTGTTCATTGTTACCAGGTATGTCGATGTAACCTGGCAGCTTAAAGAGAAATCGCTCTTCTTTATTTTTGGCGGGTTGCTTATTTTATGCCTGGGAACTTTCCTTGAGAAACAACGTAAAAAGATAATCGAAAGGATGAAATCAGAATGAACAAAAAACTGATTGTAATCGGAGTAAGTTTGTTATGGATTGCGGTAGCGGCGGGCTTGATCATTTCCAAACAGAATATCCTCCGTACCGGAAAAACAGTGCTTCTGGAAACTGTACCGGTCGATCCGCGGGATTTCTTACGGGGAGATTATGTTGTTTTGCGGTATACGATCAGTACGCTTGATTTGGGGCACGTACAAAGTAACGAAAAATATTTTGACCGGGGCATGCGGGTATATGTGAAACTTGAGCCGGGAAAAAAGTTCTGGGAAGCGACGCAGGTACGCAGCACGAAACCGCTGCCTGATAATGACGTGTATATCAAGGCAAAGGTTGAGTATGCCTACGATAAAAAGCTGTCACTTATCTATGGTATCGAAAGCTATTTTGTTCCTGAGGGGCTCGGCAGGGAAATTGAGAGAAAGATGCGTGGGGATAAAAGCTCCGTAGAAGTTGAAGCGCTGATTGATCAATCTGGTAATGCGATCATTAAGAGTTTGTCGGCAGGCTCTTGATTGCGAAGCAGGCTGCAGGATTCGTATATAATCCATGGATTGAGTTTTATCAGGGACGGGCACTTCAGAAGAGATGCGACAGGGCGATTACGATGATACTCCCGTAGAGGACGGCTGCGACCGTCCCCTACGGAATATTCTTTACACGGGTAACTTCTTAGTAAGGATTTCCTTGCACTTTATACAAACGAGGACACGTTTCATCTTTTCGTTTATCAGCCTGAATATCGTTACTAAATAATTGTGTGACATTTTCTCGCCGCATCTATTACAGCTATTCATAGCAAATCTCCTTTAACTTCTGATAGAAAAAAATAGGGCTCGGCATTTCACACGCCGGGCCCTATGTAGTTTGGTAAGGTTATAACTTGGTGACTTTCGTCGCCTGGTCGCCTTTCGGGCCTTTTTCGATATCGAACTCGACTTGCTGGCCTTCAGCTAAAGACTTATATCCTTCACCTTGAATAGATGAATGATGTACGAATACATCATTACCATTTTCCGGCGTGATAAATCCATAACCTTTTTGATCACTGAACCACTTAACTAATCCTTTTGCCATTGTATGTTTCCTCCCTTTCTTTGAGATTATAGTAAAAACCTATCAGAAACTTGCTTCACATTCACCTGATAGATCCCTATAACCTCTAAAGGGTAAACTTGTGACAGCGAAAAAAAACCGCACGGCTAGTTTTCCTAATCCTTGCGGTCTAAGACTTCTAACTTTTTACTACACAGTAAGTATAACATGGTTTTGCGCATAGTCAACGTTTATTAGCAGATAGGCGGCGAGTTGCGAAACAGATTGCGACATTAGTCCAGGGCCCAATCTCCAGAGATTGCGTTTCACCGGAGACGGATTCTCCGTAGCAAAAAACTAAAGCTGTAGTCATAGAAGATCGTTTATCGACTATTTGTTAGACAGGGTAATTCTATAATAATTGCATTGAAATTGGCATGCTTAAGGGATAGAATAAGAGCACAAATATTCTGTGGCAATTTTTACACGTGTTCAATTTTTTCTAGGAGGTTGTCTTTAAATATGTTCCACCCCATTATTCCGCGTTAAATGATGATTAATTATCGTTTATACAGACTTACGCGAATATTAGAAGCGGTACGATTAAAGTTCTCTGCTGACCTTAAAGGGAAAAAGTGGCTTGATCTGGGCTGCCATGATGGCACTTTAGCAAGACTCTTAGTTGAACAGGGGATTTGTGTGACCGGGATTGATGTTTATCCCCCCTCGTTGAAAACTGAGAAAACCTGGGACTATGTTCAGTACGATCTGGATACAGGAATAATTCCTTTGCCTGATCAGGCTTTTGAAATTGTTTCGGGGATTGAAATTATTGAACACGTGACGGATACCGACATGTTTTTGAACGAGATATCCAGGGTTTTGAAACCGGGTGGGTTATTGGTGCTTTCGACGCCGAATATCTGTATGCTCAAGAACAGGTTCCGTATGCCGTTGGGTAAGTATCCGTACGGCATTGAATACCGTAACGCGCTTCATCACGTGAGACTTTATAACCTGCGATGCTTGGTTGATCATCTGAGAGAACATGGTTTTCGGGTGGTGTTATCCCAGGGCGAAAAATTACTTCCGCAGAAAATGGTTGAATTGAACTGTTGTTTAAAGAAGATTTCCGAATTTCTCGCTTTTCTTTTTCCTTCGCTGTGTGCAAATTTGGTGGTTGTCTGCGTAAAGAATTGAACTTTACAAGAACGTATAGATGTGTTTTTGGTTGGGGTGTCGGGGGACACACTGTTTAAATCTATTGATTAAGCGGCGGGTCCTTTTTTGTTGATAGTAAAAAAGATACGGGTACACAGTTACACGTAAATGAGGAAACAGATTGCCTGCAGCAGGCATGTGTCTTTGTGACCGGTACAGTTATTACTATGAAGTATCCGTTTCCGGTGGAACGAGGCCTACGAGTTACCAGTTATAAACGAGATTTTCGATCTTGTTGAAGTATATGAAGACCACTATTAAAGAAAATCTTATTGCGTCGTACCAGGAAAACGGCGGATTTATTGTGCATAGCCGTCAAATGCTTGAGCGGTTATACGGGTCGTTGGGAATTGATCCGAAAACTTCTCTTGATTGGCGGATTTTTGAACTGGAAGGTATCAGCCATTTTTTTCAACATGGGATTGCTCGTTTAGCAAGAGAACTTGCCATAACGAAAGATGATTATGTCTTGAGCCCGGGAGAGGGGAGCGGAGCGCCGTCGCGTTTTATCGCAAAGCTGATCGGGTGCCGCGTAGTAGGAGTTGACCTTAATCCTGATCAGATCACGAAGGCAAAAGATCTGGCTTTCTTACATGGAATTGAAAATAATGTTGATTATTACGAACAGGATATCGAAGAGTTATCGTTGGGAAAGAATGATTTTACGGTGGCATATTGTAATGAGACATGTACGCACTGGGAAAATAAAGCAAAAGCTTTTGAGCGCCTCTTCGCGCATTTGAAAGTCGGGGCGCGGGTTGGTTTTAATGCCTGGTTAAGCGGGGATAAAGGCTCGCTTAATGATGCGTATGTGCGCGTTCCTGATTTTAAGCCTCTGTATCAGCCCGGCATATGGTTTCAGAATGATTTGTATACCTATCAACGCCTGCTTCAGGATGCCGGTTTTCGAATACGTGACATGCGGGATTGTACCGATATCATTGATATACGAATGCGCGCGCGGGTTAAAGCATCGGTGCATTGGCAGCGCTATGAATTGGTGATGGGGCGTCATGCCAGGGAGAGCGCGGTACGTTACTACGAAGGTATGCTTAAGACGCATTATGATTATTTACGATATGGTGTGATTATCGCGGAGAAGCCGGTTTCGAAATCCGCGGGATGAAAGAAAATTCAATTGATAACGGATCTATTTTACTCTATACTATATGTAATCGAATGCAGCAATTGATTGGCTGATCGGGGAGCAGAAGAGACGGGGGACGTTTCCATATTTATCGAATAGATAGAAATGGGAATGTCTCTTTTTTATTTATTGAAAGGCGGTTCCCCGGAATGAGGAGGTACTATGCAGAATATCATGGATAAAGCTATGGTTTATATCATGCAATATGGTTTAAGCTTTGTGTATGCCATCCTGATATTTATTATCGGTAAATGGCTGGCAAAAGTTGTTTCCCGTATCATAGGCACTGCCATGGCAAAAGCAAAGTTGAATGAAACGCTCGCCTCATTCCTTAAGAATATACTTTATTATCTCCTTTTGCTTTTTGTTTGTATTGCGGCATTAAATAAGCTTGGCATTGAGACAACGTCTTTTGTCGCGCTTATCGGTGCTGCCGGTCTGGCGGTTGGTTTGGCGCTGCAAGGCTCTTTGGCTAATTTTGCCGCGGGGGTAATGCTTATTTTCTTTCAGCCGTTTAAAGTAGGAGATGAGGTTGAGGCAGGAGGTGCCAGCGGTGTTATAAAAGAAATCCAGATCTTTAGTACGATCATGGATACGCCGGATAATAAAACAATTATCGTTCCTAATGCAAAGATCACCGCAGATAAAATAGTGGTTCATAATAAATGAAGGAGGTTTCTATGAAGGTACTAAAAGTGATTGTAGCGATTTTCCTTCCTCCGGTGGCTGCGTTCATGCAGGTAGGTATCTCCATGCATTTCTGGATCAATATCGTTTTATGCCTTTTGTTTGTATTCCCCGGCATACTCCATGCACTTTGGCTGGTGCTGGCCGATAAAAAGAAATAAGACATTTCGTGGTACTGTAGGTGTGATCCGCTTGAACAAAGACTACCTGAATACATGCCTTTGAGAATGCCGTTACTTGAGAGGATGACATGATCTGGATCGATTTGATTTACAACTTGGCGCTGTTGGTTGCTTTGAGCGTGGTCAGTGGATTTGTTGACGCACACTGTACCAGGGATACCAGGTTGGGGGTATTGCTGCAGGGTATCGTGTTTGGAGGCGCGGCGGTTATCGGCATGCTGCGTCCGTTCGTTTTTGCTCCGGGATTGATTTTCGACGGCCGTTCGGTGATGCTGAGTGTAGGCGCGCTGTTTTTCGGTCCGTGGACAGCGTTAGTGGCTTGTCTGATGACGATCCCTCTGCGCCTGGTTCAGGGTGGTCCTGGTTTGGTAATGGGTGAAATGGTAATCCTTAATTCTGCGGCAATCGGGGTTTGTTTTTATTTTCGCCGGCAACAAAAGTCGTGGGTGGAGTCAGGTTTTAGTTTATTATTGTTTGGTATCGTGGTGCATAGTGCTATGCTGGCGATGACGGTTGCCTTACCGCCAAGACTATTCCTGCCCACGCTCAAACTTATTGCTTTGCCGGTTATATTGGTATATCCTCTGGCAACTGTTTTAATCGGCAAGATCCTTTCCGATCAAGCTGCACGGTCCCGCTTGCTTAAAGAGTTGCGGGAAAGCCAGGCCAGCCTTGAACAGCGTGTTATTGACCGAACGACAGAACTTTCGACGGCGAACAAGAATTTGGATACTTTTAATTACTCTGTTGCGCATGATTTGGGATCTCCTTTGAGAGCTTTATCAGGATATGCGCATATCCTTCTGGAAGATTATCCGGATAAGCTTGACAGTAAGGGCCGGCGGTTGCTTGGTCTTATCAATGATAACGTGGTGAAAATGGGGCAGATCATTGATTCTCTCTTGAGCCTGTCCCGCCTTAACAGAAAAGAGATGACGTCTGTTTGTATCGATATGACGGTTTTAGCGGACTCCGTATGCAGGGAACTTAAAGACTCGATTTTCTGCGGTCGATGCATAGAAGTATCCGTAAAACCATTGCCGCCTTCCTGGGCTGATCAGATGCTTGCCAAGCAAATATTAATGAATCTTATCTCGAACGCTATGAAGTTTACTTCCTATAAAGAAAAGGCACGTATCGAGATCGGCGGGTACGCGCAAAGCCGGGAAAATGTTTATTACGTAAAAGATAACGGCGCGGGATTTGATATGCGGTTTATTGATAAGTTGTTTGGAGCTTTTCAACGGCTTCACGCCCAGAACGAGTTTATGGGAACCGGGGTAGGCCTTGCAATAGTTAAAAGTCTTGTGGGCCGACACGGAGGTACGGTTTGGGCAGAATCAGAGGTTGATAAAGGTGCGACGTTTTATTTTACTTTGCCAAAAGGTGAGCAGGTTTGAGACAAAATTACGTGCGGGTACATTAGCTGAAGTACCTGTAATAGCATATGCTGAGAAGGTCCGTTTCAACAAGGGCCGCTGGTTACGTTTAAAACTTATTTGTACGTATATTTCGCATAATGGTTTGTTTCCGTGCTGATGGATCGTTTTTCACGTAGTTTTTTGTTGTATCTCCGCCTCAGAAGTACTATAATTGGGGCATGTTTCCCTCCCGTTTTACAATTAATGTATTTGCAGTTGTAGGCATTCTTTGTTTTGTAACTGGCTGCGCCGGTATCGCTGTCCGTCGGCCTGATGTTGTCCTGAATAAGCAGGCTGATATTCCGATACTTTTATATCATCGTATCGATCAATTACCCGCTTGTGCTACGAGCGCACAGAGGCGCTGGACGCTTTCTCCGGAAAAGTTCGAAGCTCAGATGCGCTGGGTTTTTGAGCAGGGGTTTCATCCGGTTACCTTGATGCAGGTAAGTAAACACGTTAAATGCGGCCTTCCGCTTCCTGTTAAACCGATTGTTATTTCGTTTGATGACGGATATAAAGATCAATACAACAATGCCGTTCCTATTCTTAAAAAATACAGAATTCCGGCCACGTTTTTTATCATTACCGATTCCGTAGGACATTCAGCGTATATGAACTGGGATCAGGTTAAGGAATTGTCTGATTTCGGCATGGATATGGAGTCGCATACGCTCACACATACAAGACTCTCGAACGCGCCGCGGCAGCAGGCGTGGCAGGAAATAGTCAATTCAAAGAAAATCCTCGAAAAACATTTGGGGAAATCGGTTTCTATATTGTCGTATCCGTATGGCAGTTATGGCGAGGATACTATAGCCATGACGCGCGATGCCGGGTATGAAACCGCGGTCACCGTGAAATTAAACGGCGGGTATATTTATCGGGCTGATACATCCTATGTGATTTCTCGATATGCTGTTGAGGGCGATGAAGACTCTGATAGTATCGCTCGATTCTTGCATTCCGGCAAGGATCCTGTTTGTCAGTTTTTGTTTGTTTCACTGGTGCAGGATCCGTCAATATTTTCGAGCAGGGAAGCAATCGACGCGTTGCTCGATTTTGCTCAACGCGCCGGCATAACGACGCTTTTTGTGCAGGTCTACCGTCAGAATAAAGCATGGTTCCATTCGGAATTAGCCGATTCTTCTCAGTATGAAAAATCCCTCCAGGCGTTAGGGGAAGATCCTTTTGCCTACATGATCAGGCAGGCGCATCAGCGGGGAATCCAGGTCCATGCCTGGCTTAATCTCTTGAGTTTAGCGCAAAATCACGAAGCAAGGATTCTTAAAAAATACGGGACGGATATTTTAACGCGAAATGTTAAAGAGAAGAAGAATTTACGCGATTTTTTGATCGATTCGCAGTATTTTCTGGAACCAGGCGATCCGCGGATACGGGGAGATCTGTCTGCTATTGTGGCTGAACTTGTGCGCGAGTATTCGCAGCTTGACGGTATCCAGTTTGACTATATCCGGTATCCTGATATGGAACCTCATTATGGATACACGCAGAGCAATGTCGAGCGATTCAAAAAAGCAACCGGCGTATCGGCTATTGACGAGGAAAGCAGAGATTGGAAAAACTGGAAACGCGTCCAGGTAAACGAATTATTGACTGTCCTTGTTCAATCGGCGCGCGGCGTGCGTCCTGATATCCAGATCTCGGCAACAGGATGCATGCCGTATATCCGTGCCTATTACGAGGCGTATCAGGATTGGCCGTCATGGGTGAACAGCGGTATGGTTGATTTTATTACAGTGATGGATTATTCCGAAGACCCCCATGAATTTAGACGATGGCTTACGGTCGTGCGTTCGATGGTCGATCAACCGTCAAAAATCAAAGTGGGTATCGGTGCGTATAAGTTTGTTGCAATGCCTGCGCTTTTCGGCCGGGAGATTAATTATGTGAAAGAACTGGGTTTTACGGGTGCTGTTTTCCATTATGGCAGTCTTCTGGAGAATCCTGAGCTTCAATCGATCGTCATTGATAAGAATAATCGAACGAAGAAGGAATAGTCCAAGAAATAGCCGGAATATTGCGTTGTTCACGACCAGATTTCATGTATTGCGAAGTCTGGTTTTTTTGGGCTCTTTTGAATAACTGCCTGACGCATGATATTTCGGTAATAAAATGGTTTTCCTCGATAATATGTGGTATACTTAATGTCTAGAATCAAGCGGTTTACAGGCATGTAAAATTCATGGAAAGCCAGGAGAAAATATTAAGAAAATCAAAACTTCATCGAAAAGCAGGAAATGTAAGTTTCCGCATTGCAAACAGATGTTGAGTATTTACAATCATGAGATATATTGCCATGTTCATCAGGATCGGTTAGTTCATGATTATAAATTTAAGAGGAAATAGTGTATGTTGCATAAAGAAGCGGTAAAAAGTACGGAAAAAGGGTTTTTTGGGCTGGGGATCGCTCCGAAGATATTGGATATTCTTGAACGTCTTAAGTTTAGCGCACCTACTCCAATTCAGGCAAAAGTTGTTCCGATCGCGCTTGAAGGCAAGGATTTGATCGGCATTGCTCAGACGGGAACCGGTAAAACACACGCTTTCGCGATTCCTATATGTCAGATATTAGCGCAAAAACCGGGAAAGATGGCGTTGATACTTGCGCCGACCCGTGAACTTGCTCTGCAGATAAGCGAAAATTTTCAACCGTTGATCCAGGCATTTGGTTTACGCAGCGCCTGTCTTATCGGCGGGGCTCCGATGGATTTTCAGGTTCAGTCTTTGCGTAAGAATCCTTCGGTTGTGGTGGCAACTCCCGGCAGGCTTATTGATCATATGTCGCAATGGAATATTGTTTTGGACGACGTAATAATACTGGTGCTTGATGAAGCGGATCGTATGCTTGATATGGGGTTTGCTCCACAGATAGAGAAAATTTTGCGATTTGTTCCCAAAAACAGGCAGACCATGCTTTTTTCAGCAACAATCCCTAAAGAAATCATGGAAATGGCGCGTAAGCATATGAAGCTTCCAGTTTCCGCTGAGATTGCTCCTTCCGGTACAACTGCCGAACATGTCACTCAGGAATTATTTATTGTCAAAAAAGAAGCCAAAATACGCCTTTTAGGGAAATTACTGGCTCAGTATCACGGAGCCGTGATTTTGTTCTCGCGCACCAAGCATAATGCCAAGAAAATCGCCCGTTCTGTGCGGGATATGCGGTATACTGCCGCGGAGATTCATTCAAACCGGTCGTTGAATCAGCGGCGCGATGCCCTTGAAGGTTTTAAATCGGGCAAATACAAGGTTTTGGTTGCTACTGATATTGCCGCACGCGGTATCGATGTCCGCGGTATTGAAGTGGTTATTAATTATGATCTTCCCGATGATGCGCAGAATTACGTGCATCGGATCGGCCGCACCGGAAGGGCAGGACATAAGGGACATGCTATTTCGTTTGCGACGCCTGATCAGAGCCGCGACGTGCGTGATATCGAGAAAATCATTCGGGCAACTCTGCCGATCTCCCGTCACCCGGAGGTTCCTACGGAGGAATTTGAACGGGGAGATTTTTCTCAGAAACGGAATCAGCATATACCGCATAATCGCAATAAGCAGCAGCGTGGTGGATTCCGCCGCCGTTTTTAGGTCTGAAACTTTTTACAATAGTTCATTGGTAAGCGCCATTAAGGGTACAATAGAAACACACGCGGGGGCTCAAATGATTTTTCATACGTTGAAAGATCAAATGGGTCCTTTTTTTATAAGTCGGTTCTGGAGAATACCATAGTTCATTATTACGAAGCTGGACCGGAGAGCATGAAGGAGTATGTAGTTATGATACGTAAATGGCTTCTTGTATTGTGCGCGTTTTGCCTGATCGGTACGGTGTGGGGATGCTCGAAGAACGTTCCAATGAGGCCGCAGACTCCAGACGAATGGCAATTTTACCTGCGTTTCCGTCGTGATGAGGTACTGCGCGATTTGTTTAAGCTGCGGCCGGAAGCTCGTCAGGAAATAGCGCGGGCAGAAGGATACGCGGTATTTACGAGCCTTAATGTGAATGTGATCCTTGCCAGTTTTACCGGAGGCAGGGGGTTGTTGCATGAAAATGGATTATTCGGGAAAGAAACCTTTATGCGCATGGCGCAGGGAGGTGTTGGATTTGGTTTGGGGGCGAAAGATTTTCGCGCGGTATTTATTTTTGATGATCGCCAGGTGATGGAGAAGTTTCTGCATAGCGGATGGCAATTCGGAGCGGAAGCTGATGCGGCCGTTAAAGGCGGCGGCTCGGGAGCAGCTACGAGCGGTGCCCTAGCAGTCGCTCCGGGGTTGCGGGTATATCAGTTGACGGAAACCGGCATCGCTTTACAGGCGACTGTTCATGGGACAAAATTCTGGCGTGATTCGTATGTTAATAAAGATACGGGGATAAAAAGCGAGTAGCGGTTTCGTCTTGAACAGTCTGTTTTTCCTAAAAGAAAAGTAAAAAATCCTGGAATAAATTCGATTGCGGGACGTCTAATACGTGGGAACCAAAGATGAATGAAGATCTGCAGTTTATAGAACAGTTTTTAACCGGTGATGATAAAGGATTTGAAGCTCTGGTGAGGAAATATCAGGACAGAGCCTTGAATATTGTGTATTCCGTTGTCGGTAATGACAGGGATAGCCAGGATATTGTCCAGGAGGCATTTTTGAAAGTATATAATAATCTCCAAACGTTCAGAAAGAAAAGCCAGTTTACCACCTGGATTTATCGAATTGTGGTTAATACGGCGTATGATTTCTTGCGTAAGAGAAAGAACATTATTATTGACGGCGCTATCCTTGAACGAACTGCTTCTTCCGCCTTTGGGCCGTATGACGCGCTTTCTCGTAAGGAGCGGGATGCAATGTTGCAGCAGGCTTTGGGGAATGTTCCTGTTGTATATCGGGTTGCCTTGGTGCTGAAAGATATTGAAAATTTAAGGTATGAAGAGATTGCGCAGATTTTACAGTGTAGTATAGGAACCGTTGAGTCGAAGATTTATCGTGCCAGGCAGATACTGAAAGGTGAGCTGGTAAAACTTTCAGGGGAGGCGATATGGACAGGTGTTTAGATATACAAAGGTTGTTATCAGGCTATCTTGATAAAGAAATATCTGTTGCTGATTCTGCACGGATCGAAGCGCATGTATCTGCCTGCCGCGTCTGCAGCCGGGAGTTGCTGGAATTGACTCGACTTAAAGGGATTGTGGTTAACAGGGAGCGTAAGAGTTTGCCGCCGGATTTTCTGGTTTCCAGGTTGCGAGAACAAATCGCAGCCGTGCAGTGTGATCGGGGAAATGGTTCTTGGCTGGCGGGGGTTAGTAATTTTGCGCGCAAACTTTTGCCTGTTCCTATTGCGGCTGTTGTTTTGTCGACGATGGTTTTGATCTTGAGTTTACAGCAGACAGTAAACACGTATTCTTTGAATGACACTATGTTAAACGGTAAGCAAATAACAACGGAAGCCGCGTTAGGATTAATGCTGGGGTTACAGAATGAATATTGAGAGGAGGGATACCGATGAATAAGAATGCAATGTATCTGGCTGTTTTTGGAGTATTGTGTGTTATCGCAGGAGTACTGGTCGGAGCGGGGGTTGCTGTTACCGTTAATTCTCAAAGAGGAGGGTTTCATAGACCTGATTTTGCTGAGAGAGCCGGACATATGATGGGTTTTCAGCGTAACGCGGGGGAGCCCCGAGGGCCGGTTGAGATGCTTGCAAGGGAACTTAATTTAAACGTTGACCAGAAAGAGAAAGTCACGCTTATTTTGGAAAAAGCACGTCAGCAGATCGAAGAAGTGGGGAAAAATATCCGGAGCTCAATGCATCAGATTAAGGAAAAATCAGACGCCGAGATTATGGGTGTTTTAACGCCTTCGCAACAGGAAAAATTCAAACTGATGAAACTGAGGTTTGAAAAAAGATTTGCTGCACCGAGGGCCGGTCAAGGACAAGGATTGATGGGGCCGCAGGGTGAGCGCGGGCATATGGAAAAACCCGAAGCTGCGTCTGAAGCGGATAATCATCCAATGATGTAATGCAAAGATAAGGCCAGGCGGTGAATATGAGGTTCCCCTTCTGCCTGGCTTTACATAAGAAAGCGCGGTATAAGAGTATTGGAGGTAGCGTTATGAAAAGTGGAATACAAATTTTCTTGCTAGTATGTTTTGTGTTTTTTCCGGCAATGGGCGCATATGCAGAGGTTTATCAAAGTACTTCTCAGAACACAGGGTTATCCGCACAACCGCAGGTAAGTGATCAACCATCAGGACAAGAAAAAAACGCTCCTTCGGAAAAAGGGACAGCTCCTCAGGGTGGACCCGGCGGAGAAATGAAGATACCTCAGGCGGCTCTTGATGCCTGTAATGGCAAGAAAGAAGGCGATACGTGCCAGTGTCAGGGAGGGCCGGGCGGGAATACAGCCGGTAGCTGCGGGTATACCCCTGATAAGAAGTTTTTCGCCTGTAAGCCGAATTGTCCGCCTCCGGATATGAAGCATGAGGGGAATGGGCAGCAGGAACGCCCGGGTTTGCCTCGGCAGAGTAATGAAACAGGGGAGTGATCTTTTTGAACAATGTGTAACCGCTTGATTCGTCAAATAGTATTGATCGCAGGTTTTATTGTAGTAACGGTTGGGCTTTTTGGCTGCGCCAGTCCTCGGCTTATGAGCGCTTGGCCCAGGCATGAGGTGCAGATTAACGGTACGTATACCGGGTTTGGCGATGCCCTTGCTTATTTTGACGAGAAAGATAAGATCTCAGTGCATCTTTTTAACGACAGTGAATTTCTGTACGTTTGTCTTATTACCAGGAACCGGGAGATTGAGGAACGCATGGTTGAATCCGGCTTGGTAGCGTGGTTTGACGCGGATGGTAAAAGAGATAAAAAATTCGGGATCCGTTTTCCTATAGGTTTACGCGCAATGGGTATGACCCTCCCCCGGGCTAAAAAGAGTATGGAATCGTTTTGGAAAGATCAGATGGATATCCAAGATGAGATCAATAAAGCAGGGGATATAGATATTCCTTTTGATAAACAGCTGGTTGTTCTTGAGAATCTCCAGGATAGGTTACGGATTGTCGGTTCTGCGTATGAGAGGAACAAGGGAGATGGGGGTGCCCGTCATCCGCGAAAGGATACGCGGGGTAACGGTCCTTTGCCTCCGACAAACGGAGATCTTCCCGAGAAGGTATTGGAATTGGATTACGCGGGTGCCCGTGCGGCGGGGATTGAAGCGAAGATCGGCCGTCAAAATAATTATTTTGTCTATGGTCTTAAAGTGCCGCTGAAAAAATCAGCGCACCATCCGTATGCCATAGATATTCAAAGGGGTATCCCGATCGGTTTCGGATTGGAGTTCTCCGAACCCGGGTTTCCTCCGGGACGCGATTCAGGAGAAATGTCTCCGGATGATGAAGGTCGGATGCGTCAGCCGGATGGGGGAGGCTCACAAAAGAATGGCGTGTCGATAGTGTGGGGTGTAATAGATTTATCAGGAGTATGAAATGTAAATGATCGATGTACGATACGGGGTTTTGAATCATATAATCAAGAGGAGGATCATAATGAAAAGTAGAAATGTTGTGTCTCTGTTTGTTGGTGTTGCGGGTTTGTGTGGTATGATTCTTGGGCAGGCGGGGATTGCATGTGCTGAACCGAGAATGGGCGGGCCACGGGATCACCATGATTATTATGTGGAATCGCATCATGCGCATTATTATTACCGAGACGGGAGGCTTTATAGACCGGGCTGGTTTGGGTTATTCGAGATTGCGGTTAATGTGCCTCCGATAGGGGCTGTTGTTTCTATCCTGCCGTCTGGTTATCGAACAGTCGTGGTTGGCGGAAACCCGTATTATTATTACGAAAATGTTTATTATGCGACTTGTCCGCAAGGATATGTTGTTGTTCCGCAGCCGGTTATCGTGCAAACGCCTGTTCCCGCAGTTGCGGTTACTCCTGAAGTTGTGACGCAAAGCGCCGGTTCTTTCGTAACGATTAATGTTCCTAACGCCAACGGCAGTTTTATTCCGGTTACACTTGTCAAGCGCGGTGACGGGTATGTGGGGCCGCAGGGAGAATATTATTCGGGGCATCCGACTGTTGAGCAATTGAAAGTGTTGTATGGTAAATAAACTGATGCTGGCACGGCATGCGCGAGGGTATTGAGGGAAGCAGCGCGAGAATACTAGGATGAATATTTTGAAAGGAATACCATTGTTGTCTGTTCAACCGGAGGTTTAGGAAGAACCGGCGCAATACGTTGTTCGTACATGTAATAATGTTTTTTCGCAGCCAGAAGCATACTTTCCGCTGTTTTCTTTAGCGCGGTATCCTGTATAGCGGGGCAGTTTTTACCATATACAAATCACGATAATCTGCTATAATTATCACCTTGTGTTTTTCATTAGTAAAACAACCTGAAAAAGGCATTATATGATTTCAGTTCACAATGTTTCTTTACAATTCGGGCAGCGTAAACTCTTCTCGGGTGTTGATATTGTTTTTTCGCCGGGGAATTGTTACGGCCTTATTGGCGCCAATGGTTCCGGTAAGTCGACGTTCTTAAAGATCCTTTCCGGGGAAATTGATTCCTCCAGCGGTGAGGTTGTTGTTCCTCCCGGGAAACGCGTTTCTGTTTTAAAACAGGATCAATTTGCTTTTGACGAATATACGGTGCTGGAAACGGTAATGATGGGGCATAAGAAATTGCATGAAATTGTGGCTGAAAAAGACCTTTTATACGCCAAAAACCCGTTTACTGATGCTGATGGCATGCGCGCATCAGAACTTGAACAGGAATTTTCCGAGCTAGGCGGTTGGAACGCTGAATCGGACGCGGCTAAGCTTTTAAGCGGGTTAAATATCGATGAATCGCTGCATGGTGTTTTGATGAAACAGCTGGAAGGAGGCCAGAAAATGCGTGTTTTACTGGCGCAGGCGCTCTTCGGGAATCCCGATATCCTTCTTTTAGATGAACCGACTAACCATCTTGATGTTGATTCCTGTATATGGCTGGAGGATTTCTTGGCTGAGTTTGAGAATACCGCGATCGTTGTTTCGCATGACCGGCATTTTCTGGATAATGTCTGTACCCATATTGCCGATATCGATTTTGGTAAAATCAAGCTGTATCCCGGTAATTATTCGTTTTGGTCAGAGGCAAGCCAGCTGGCAGCGCGCCAGCGCAGTGAGGCAAATAAGAAGGTGGAAGAGCAGCGCAGGGAGTTGAAGGAATTCATTATGCGTTTTGCTAATAACGCCTCTAAATCGCGCCAGGCTACCAGCCGTAAGAAGATCCTGGAAAAGCTTACCGTAGACGATATCGGGCCTTCGTCTCGTAAATATCCATATATTAATTTTGAACAGGAACGTGAAGCAGGAAATGAACTTTTAAGTATTGCCAATTTTTCAAAATCAGTTGATGGGCAGCCGATGTTTGAACGGTTGAATATTACCATTCAAAAAGGCGATAAAGTCGCTTTTGTGGGGCCGCAAGACCTTGTAAAAACCGCGCTATTCCAAATTCTGACTGGTTCTATGCAGGCAGATACCGGAAGTTTTAAATGGGGATTTTCTACAAAGAGAGCGTATTATCCGCGGGACAATGCGGAGTTTTTTAATACCGATATCAGTATTGTAGATTGGCTGAGACAGTTTTCGGCAAATACCGACCAGGAATTTATCCGTTCCTTCCTGGGGAGGATGCTTTTTTCGGGAGATGAAAATCTTAAACCCGTGAATGTCCTTTCCGGAGGGGAAAAGGCCCGGTGTATGCTGGCGCGTATGATGGTTGTACAGCCGAATGTCCTTATCCTCGATGAACCGACAAACCATCTTGACCTTGAATCAATTACCTCTTTAAACCGCGGTCTAGAGAAATTCCGCGGCACCATTCTTTTTTCATCTCACGACCACGAATTAGTGCAAACAGTTGCAACCCGCATTATTGAAATTACTCCCCGCGGTTATATTGACCGGGAATGCCCGTTTGATGAATACCTTGCCAATGAAGAAATAACCCGCCAGCGGCATGCCTTATACGCGTAGCATACAACAATTGTTTTCTGTCAGGAAAAATTACATGTACGAGTTCTTTCAGGCGGTTCTTTCCATGGTATGTATGTTAAATGAGAGGCCGCGGAGTTGTTGCGCGAATCCCGCAGTTGCAGCAACAATAAGCAGTGTTATGAATCCTCCTACTGCGACGCAGGGGATAGTCCCTATCCAGGCGGCAAGCAGACCGCTTTCAAAAGCTCCCAATTCGTTTGATGCGCAGATAAAGATCCAGTTCGCCGAGGCGATACGGCCCCGAAGATGATCCGGAGAGAGAAGGCGTACCATAGAACGGCGGATAACCATGTTGATTCCGTCGAAAACTCCGCTCAAGAATAAGGCGGTGATCGAGAGCAGGAAATTCTTTGAGAAAGCAAAAATAATGATGCTTATCCCGAAGCCGGCAATTGCCAGAAGCAGGTTTTTACCGGCGTGCGTAATCGGCGGATGGCGTGTTGCAATAAGCGTAATGATCAAGGCGCCAAGCGAGGGTGCCGCGTTAAGGAGTCCGAGGCCTTGAGCGCCGACATGCAGGATGTCGCTGGCGTAAATCGGCAAGAGAATGATGGCACCGCCGAAAAATACGGCGAAGAGGTCAAGAGCCATAGCTGTCCAGAGGGGTTGATTTTTAAAGACATAGTTCCATCCGACTGCGATACTGGTAAAGAGAGGTTCTTTTTTTTGCGGAAGCGGTTGTGCTTTGGGCGGTATGGTTACCGTGAAGATGAATGAAAGCAGGAATCCTGCGGTGATCAAAAGATATGCGTTTGCGGCTCCCCAGGCGTCGAATATAAAACCGATAGCCGCTGGACCGATGACTGCGCAGCTTATCCAGGTGCTGCTTATCCAACTTGAGGCGTTTACGGTCAGGTGTTTTGGTACAACGAGGGCTTCAAACGCGGTGTTTGCCGGGTCTGCGAAACCGCGGGCAACTCCTGCGATAAAAATCATGGCGTAAAGTCCGAACAGCGGGTTTATACTCTTTTGCAGGGATAAGATCGCCAGTATCAGTGTGCATACGCAGGATGCTGCGCGCGTAATTACAATGATCTTTCTGCGGTCAAAATGATCCGCGACGTATCCGCCGAATGGAGCGATGGATATGGCAGGAATAGCTTCTACTAATCCCAGCCAGCCGAGAGAAAGAGGGTTATGTGTTAGTTTATAAATCTGAAAGCCGATAACGACGGCAAGGGCGCGGCTTGCCAGGGTAAAGAAGCCTACTGAACCGATAAAAAGGCGGATATCGACGAGTTTTAAGGCGTCCAGAAAGTTTTTTTGCGCATGAGGGGTTTTCATAGGAATATAGTTATAGTACGAATGGTATTTTCTGTCAAATAGTAAGACGGAGGAGATTTGTTGTGTTATAATATTTTCAAAGTTTGCTTGCCTTGATATCGCTAAACATTGGTGAACGATACGAGAGGAGCGCATATGAAGAAAAATATTGTTTTAGTGGTTTGTTGTATTGTCGGAGTTGTGGTTTTTTGCGCGCTGCGGGATTTCGTGATCAAGAATATTGTTACGGTTGTTGCAACCAATGTGAGCGGTGCGCCGGTGCATATCGGCGGATTTTCGTTCAGTGTTATCGGTCAGTCTGTAACGATGACTAATTTTAAAATGTATAGTCCGAAAGGGTTCCCCCGGGATACCTTGATCGATATCCCTTTGATTAAGGTTTCCGTCCAAATTGTGCCAGCCGTATTCGGGAAAATTCATATTCGCGAACTCTCTCTTGATTTAAAAGAAATATGGATGGTGAAAAATAAAGAGGGAAAGTTAAACGTTGATTCCCTGGCTTTTACTCAGAAGAAGGATACAGCCGCCAAACCGGCTCCGCAAATGGCTATGCAGATGGATCTGGTGCGGCTTCATATCGGTAAAGTGGTAAGTAAAGATTACAGCGTTTCAGGCCCCCCCGCGCTTAAGGTATATGATATCGATATCCAAAAAAACTATAAGAACATTACAAGCGCCCAGCAGTTGACGGCGTTAATTATCGCTGAGCCGCTTAAGGCAGCCGGTATCCAAGGAGTATCGGTTTATGGCGTTTCAATGCTGACCGGTATTGCAGCACTTCCGGTTGCAGCGGCGTTTGTGTTTGCGGGAAAAGACTTTGCACAGGCAACGTATACTGTTGGCTGGGATAAGGCGTATGCGGCCGGATTACGCGCTTTGAAGGAAGCAGGGGTTATAAAAAAAGAAAATATAGCTGCCGGAGTCATTAGCGCGGATATAAAGGGCGCCCAGGTTGTTTTGAAGCTTAAGAAAATATCGGGGAACATTACGGAAATAACGGTCTCAGCCAGAAAGATGCTGGTACCTCAAAAAGAGATTGCTTCGGGGGTTATGTACCGGATAGCAGAGGACCTGAAGTAGTTTTGACAGGAAACGCGGGATGTTCTTGGAGAAATCGGGCCCGTCATATGCGCCTTCAACTTTGACGGGTGGTGATTTGGCTTGCCGAAACGTTTAAACAGAATATAATAATGCAGCATAGGTGAGTAAGGATATTGTATATACTTATTAAAATACCGTATGAGTCCCCGCAGACATATCACCCTTAAAGTTATTGCCGCACTCGTTTTTACCGATCTCTTGGAGACTCTGGCGCAATTTTGTTTTAAGAAAAGCGCTCTTGCCGCAGGCCCCTGGCAAATTGATTCCCTGGCAAACGTCAGGTCATTTTTAATAACAATTATGCAATCACCGTTCCTCTGGGGCGGTTTGGTTTGTGTTTTTGTTATTTTTGTTTGTTGGTCACTCATCCTTTCCAAGGTTGATTTGAGCGTCGCAGTCCCTATCGCAAGCACGAGTTATATTACTATTCCGCTTGTCTCGGTTCTTTTTCTGGGTGAAAAAATATCGCTTATCCAATGGTCGGGAATTGCTTTTATTATTGCGGGAATTATCCTTGTATCAATGAGTGTTACTGTGAAGGAAGAAAAATGTTCGTAGGCGGGATCATCCTGATCATTGCGCTAATTTTATTGACCGATATCTTGGATACCATCGGTCAGCTTATATTGAAGTCTTCGATCAACAAGATCGAGTTTCATGGTTTGCGCGCAAAACAGGTTGTTCAATTTATCACGGCTATCCTTCGTAATCCCCGTATTTGGATTGGTTTTATTCTGAGCGGGCTTTCGCTTATTGTCTGGCTGTATGTTTTAACGAAAGCTGAGCTTGGGTTTGCCTTTTCGCTCGATAGTATGCGCTATATTTTAATTGCAGCAGCTTCCGCTATGTTCCTGAAAGAAAAGATTACGGCGGGTCGTTGGATGGGGATTGTGTGTGTTATTATAGGAATCATGCTTGTTGCTGCCGGAGGGAAATAGTAGACGTGACAGAATTGCACTCTCCGTTGCGGGTTGTCCGTGTCCGTTCAATAAGCGAAATCCCCCGAACTGATTGGGAGGCTGTTTATCCGGCGGTTCTGGAAAATTACACTTTTTTTAAAACGCTGGATGAATCCGGCTTTGACCAGTTTTCGTTCTTTTACATTATGGTTTATAGGGGCGATAAGCCGGTGGGGGCGGTCAGTTGTTTTACCATGCGTTTTGGCATTGATATGACGGTTACCGGGTTTTTGAAACAGGTATTCGGACTCGTACGAAAAATTCTTCCGGATCTTCTAAGCCCGAACGTGCTTATGGTTGGCCTGCCGATGGGGATGGGGCGGATCGGTCTTGCCGATGTCCCGCAGGAAGTCTTAGAAGTTATCCGTTTTGAAGTTGAAAAGCTGGCAGCCGCGGAAAAAGCCGCAATGGTTATTTATAAGGATTTTACCGGTGAAAACGAGGGAATTCTGTCGCCGCTTTTGAAGAAAGGCTATTTTAAGATCCAAAGCATCCCCACAACCATTATGGATATCCGGGTTAAGGATTTCGAAGAATATCTTTTAACGCTGGGAAAAGTTTCCCGTGATGGACTGAAGCGGAATCTGAAAAAAGTTGATACCCAGGTAAAAATCGAGTTTTCTGCCAAAGATGCTCTCAATGAGCAGGAGCTGGAAGATATACACCGTTTGTATCTGCAGACATTTCGTAAACTTGACATGGGGCTGGAAAAACTGCCCGTTGATTTTTTCCGGGTTGCGTCTGGCAATATGCCGTCAGAGGCGAAATATTTTCTTTGGCGAATTGAAGGAAAAATGGTTGCGTTTGCTTTTTGTCTGGTTAAAGGCGACTATTTTATCGATTATTATCTTGGTTTTGATTATGATTTGTCCCGAAAATATTACCTGTATTATATTCGTTTCCGTGATTTGCTGCGGTGGTGTATTGACCACAAGATAGCGACCTATGAAATGGGCGTCACCAGCTACGAATCAAAACGCAGACTTGGATTCCGTTTTGTGCGGTTGTATTTTTATATAAAGCATTGCAATCCCGTTATTAATTTTTTCGGACCGTTGATTAAGTTCTTCTTTAGCCCCGAGCATTTTGACCCGGTTTTCAAGGAAATGAAAGAGGGGAATCTTGTGTAAATGTTCCAGCGGTTTTATGTGCAATGTTCCTGCAGAAACGATTGCAAAATCCTATGATTATGTGCTGCATCCGGTCCGGCAATAAAATAATAGAATTTGCTTCGCGCTATAAGGCAGGCATTACTTTCCATCCGGGAAATGATGGTGCCTGATTTTTTGAGAAGAGAAAATAGTCCCTCCTGCATTATAAACTCCATTCCCTGATATAATCCGACGCCGATAACGGAATTCATAAGGCAGTGTTTAACAGATGCCAGACGGTTTGTTGCAATAATTGCAGCGTCATTCCCTGTAGAGCGGATGCCCAGTAAGATAACCCGTGGTTTGACTTCATGGGTACAAATACGGGAAGAGAACTGCCGGATGTCTATGGTTAATTTTGCTGGAAATCCCATGCGTTTTGTATATCGAATGAATTCCTGGTTTACCTCAGGAATTGGCGTTCGAGGGTCGATTCCGATCCGTAAGGGAAAAGGGAGGAGAAAGCCATTTTTCTGCATGAGAGGCGAGTCTTCCGAGATAAGCTTTATTTCAGACGAGGGATCATTAAGAATAGTAAGCGAGATCGTTGATTTTCCTCCGCCGGATGGCATCATTAATAAAATTCCGGCATTTTTGTATGCAATGCCTAAGGCGTGGATTCGGTGCAGACCTTTTTTTTCAAGTAAGGCTGATACGTTTGAGAGGATACTCAGGTATGCGATTTCCCGTACTATATCGGGATCTTCGGCGTATATTAAACAGGTGGCGTTTTTATAATCAAAGATGTTCATGGCGTGCCCGAAATAATCGATGTATTTTTTTGTGCCAAAGGCAAAGGTGATATTACGGGGGGTAACAAAAGAGGAATGCATACGTGGGAGCGAAGCATAATCGAATTTTTCGCGAAAAAGTTGAAGGTTTAATGCGCAGGAAGAGAGGCCCGGGGCAAGGAAGTATGAAAAATCGTGGGTGATTGCTTCGAGAAGCTCGGGCCGGCTGCTGGTAACATGAACCCCAACCCCATAGAACGAAAGTCGTACCGCGTTGTCTTGCATATAAAAATTTTACCATTTACTCGATGAAAGTCTAGTATTATAATACTATTTAACGATAATCATTTAATAGCCGACGTAGTTTTTTGCAAAAGATACTGTGGAAAAGTATGGGCTATTATTGGTCTCTAACTGAAAGATGTTCGCAAAGAACTGCAATGTCCTTCTGTTGAATCGCATGTTACGTTCTTTATGTGCCACTGTGTCTCCTATGACCTCCCATCAAGTTCTCTCGTATATCTGCAGGGCCTTTTGATGAGTAAAAAGGTTGTTTTTATCTTCCGGTCGTTGAGTAATGCCGAAGCTAAGCTTTTTTCCGCGTTAGAAACAGTTCCCGTTTTTGTAGCGTTATCTCCTGAGGCAGCTGTGAGCCTTGAAAAGTGTCAATTATCCTACATAATTCCCCACGATTATTTCGATTCCCGAGAGTATAATGCATGGTTCGACGAGCTTCTTTTGATAACTCGGAAAACAGGAGAAGCAAGGATCGATGATGGTACGACTATCCAGGAGATTTTATCCGTTGAAGGGGAGTCATTGTGGGGGTTATTGTATCCGCATCTTGCGTATCATTTATTTAATCTCTTCGTATTCAAAAAGATAGTAGAAAAGATCGTTGTCCTTCAAAGTCCCGGTCAAGCGGTTATTTTGTCGTATCGGCAAGGAGATCGAGAAGCGGTTATTCGTGATGTGGCGGATTCGTTGCATATTCCCGTTTCACTGAAAAATGCTTCCCTGGTACTTCGTTTAAGGCATTTTTCTGACATTGTTTTCAATTATTTTTTTACGCGAGCGCATCCATGGATAGAGTTAATTAACCGTATGCCTAATTTTTTGTCGTGTATCGGATATTTCCAGGAAAAAAAAGAGATGTGTATTGTAAACCTTAAGAGAATCATACGCTTGTATAAGGGGGAATACGAAGATCCTTCGTCACCGGGAACGATACTTGCTGTTGCATTTGCTTCGTACCACTCTTTCGTGCGGAAAGTTGCAAACATGAAGATGGATGTCCGGGAAAAGGTTGTGATAGTAAAGGCCGATGTTTTGACTCGTGATTTCAAAAAGAAATGCGCAGCCCTGGGGATTCACCAGGTGCCATTGTATGAATATCTCTCGCCTGCCATGCATAAACGAATTTATGAAACAAGAAGTATGCTTTTGGGAAGATTAAAAAAACATTATCCGGGAATAGTTTTGGCGTTTGTAAAAGCAGTTGATTTTCCTGCGTATCAGGCGGTACGCCGATATTTCCTCGATCATTTTTCTTCGTTCAACTGAAAAAGCTGTTGAGATTCCAATATGTTGTTTCATCGGCTATTGAACGCGAACGTCCTTCCACGGTTCTCATTCAGGAGGATGGAACGAAGTTCGGGCAGATTGTTGCACGAGAAGCCCGGTCTCAGGAGGTGGCTTGTTTAGCTGTTTTTGGGAATATCCCTGCGTATGATCCTTTTGGGAATATTTTTGGGCGGGTTCCTCATGTGGCGTCGGCGTGCGCGGTAACGGGGCCGTTACTAAAAACAAACCGTAATGGTTTTGGTGCTTTTGATGAAAATAGTGTTGTTACCGGTAATCGTTTTTCGCCGGTTGATAATCACGGTATGCAAAGGGAAGAAATTTATGCGAAGCTTCATATAGAAAAGACAAAAAGACTTTTTGTTTTTTCTAGTCAGCCGTTTCCGGAAAGTGATAAGATACACAATGTCCTTATTGCCATGATGAAACATTTTCCTGAAAAGCATCTGGTGATTAGCTTGCATCCTCTTGAATCTTATTGGCGCAGCAGGGGTGCTGCCCGGAGAGCTGAATTGAGAAATGTGACGATTACGAAAAGATTTAAGACCATAGACCTTATTGCGATAGCGGATTTGGTTGGCACTATTTCTTCAAGTACTGCTTTGGATGCGAGGATACTAGATAAGCCGGTTTTTATTCTTGGCCTCAATCAGTATATTGTCGATCAGCCATATTTTGAACCTACCGTAAGTCCTTATGTGGAATGTGGCGCTGCTTTTGGCGTTTACCGGTATGCCGACCTTGTTCCGGCTATACGTTCAATTTTACAGGATACGTCTGCCCAGGAAAGAATGGCCCGATGCCGAGGTCAGTTTGTTAAGATGCATTCTGCCTGTAACGGAAAATCGGTTGAAAACAACATGTCTTTTGAAGCTGCCCTGAGAGGGAATGTATGATTGTTGTACGTATGTTTTTGCCATTTACTCGATGAGCGTGCAGCACTATAATATTTTTATCGTGTTGGCGCAGCATGTTGGTGTATTGATAAAACCCAGGCAATCAAATTGTCCAAGAAAATAATGAAGATACGTTTTCGGATGCAACTGCACCATGTTCTTATGCAATCAAATCGCATCTCATTTTTATGCGGGTTGAGTAGATGGTATTACCATGTTGGCGTAGCAGTGTTTGATTCCGTCATACGATCATGTGTTCCTGGCGTTGTGTCAGTGTATGTACGAAACAGTTTTGCTAATGGAACGTGGATCCCCTGGGTTAGCGATGTTGATTTTACGATTACTCTTTCGTGCGCATCGAGTTCGCGGGAAGCAGCGGCATTAACACGATTGTGGCAGTTGCATACAATATTTAAGATTGTATTTCCTTTTATCCAGCATATTGCTGTTTTTTCCCGTGAGGAGTTCAGATATATTTTTGACTCGCATGATCCGTCGTTTGCTCTTGCTATGGGAGATATGAGGGAGGTCGGGGGTAAGGACCGTATGCTTTTCTTGCGGGAAAAAACGCCGAGTTCATTGCGTATTCATGACTGGGTTCGGTTTTGTGAGTGGTTTTCCCGTTATGATTGCTCGGAGCTTGTGAGTTTTTATCGATACGAAAGATTTTTGCGAAAATTCCCTCCGTTGCATCCCGGTTCTGCCGAAGCCGGAGCCTTGGAAAAACTTTTGGCTGATCCTCGCCAGATGAATGGCGTATCTTCATTCGTTCGATCCGGCTTTTACTATGCAAATAGCATTGTTGCGTCGTTTCGAGACGTTATCCTCCCCGGTTCGATTCAGAAGTCAGTATTTGTATCGTATGCTATCCGGGAAAACATTCCCGATTCTATCCTGAAGATAGCTGAAGATTATGCCGCTCGTTTGAACGTATGTGCCGGTGCGGTTGCCGGGATTATGGTTGATTCAAATTCATTATGCGCAAGTTATCCGCGTCTTTGGATCTTTATGCGCAATGGTATATCGAAGGATTTATGGGAAGAAACAGTGAATTTTATTTGGATGCTTGGACGTAAGACGTCTCAGGCGACTCCCGTCTATATTTTTGATGAATATGCGATGGAAGTTTTTTTACATACGCAACGGTATTGGGCGTTTGAGTATGCGCATTTAATGAATCACCGGCGAATGGTCTGGGGAGAGGATACGATTGCGCGGATGCGCGCTGTGCCGGATGATTTTATCAGGAAAATGGCTTTTCCCAGTCTTTTGTTGAAACGTGCTGCTTTGCGCGAGAGTATATTTACTCATTCGTACCAGCAACTGCAAGTTGCTGCGCACGAAATGTTTCGTTTGCGGGTATTGTGTGAATACAATGTTCTAGTAACTACGCGGCAGGAACTTGCGCGTGCTTCTCTGTTGTTGCCAAAGGATGACGAGTATTTTTTAATTGAAGATATGATGCGTCAAAAGGATATTGATCGGAAGAAACTGTTTGAAGTTTGGTCCGTATATGCGCGTTCTGTTGAAGAAAATTGCCAGAGGATGTTGAGCTTGGAATCTTCTGAGTATACAGGAATTTCATCTATATCTGGCATCTATGCGTAAGATATTAATTGTGCGATTAAGTTCTTTAGGCGATGTTATCCTGACAATGCCGGTAATTACGGCGTTGCGTCAGGCATTTCCCGATGATCGGTTATATTATTTGACAACAAAACCGTATCAGGAACTGGTAGAAATGAATGCGTGTCTTAACCAGGTTGATTCTATTGATTCCTACCATGGGTTTCAGTGGTTTACCAGCCTTTTTAAAGCGATAAAGTTATTTCGAAATGAAAAAATTGACGTGGTTGTGGACCTGCATTTTAACCACTGGTCATATCCGCATGCGGTAATCTGGCTTTTCATTTTTACTCGCTGTATCGGCGTTTCAAAAAGAATAAAAGCGTATCGGCCTGCGTTTCAACGCCGCTCGATGCGTAATCAAAGTACCGTACATGTTTTGGATTGGTACCAGAGATCCTTAGAACGTCACGATATTCAGATGTATCCTGTTTTTTCTTCGTCAGTTTTCAGTGTTGACATGAAGCACGCGCGGGAATATCTGTCGGAACGCGGTATTATTCCTGGTGCTATGGTACTAGGTTTTGCTCCGGAAGCGAGTTGCCCGCATAAACGCTGGAATATAGAGAATTTCAGAGATGTTTCCCGGTCTCTCGCCAAGACAATGCAGGCAAAAACCATCGTATTTACGAAAGATGCCAGGTCTCCTTTGAAAACATGTTTTGGAAAAGATATCGGCGAAGGTACGTGTATCCATGTCGGTGGATTTTCATTGAAGGAGATAGCAGCTTTTTTGTCTTGTTGTTCGCTTTTAATTACCAATGATTCGGGTTTAATGCATATGGCTTTTGCATTGGGTATTCCTGTTGTTGCTATATTTGGCCCTACACACCCGTGTTTGGGATATGCGCCTTTCGGGCCGAAAGCGCGAGTGTTTTATTCGGATATTTCTTGCTCTCCATGCAGTAGTTGGGGAGATAAGAGATGTACATTAAAAGCGAGGGAATGTTTTAATCAGATCTCTCCTGACCAGGTTGTTTTGGGCGTCCGGGATCTTCTTAAACAACAATGATGCCGCCTGTTGTTGATAGGTGGGGGAGTAAAATAATCAGATATGCGTTCTGAGAAAATCCTTGTTATTAGTCCTAATTGGGTCGGGGACGCTGTAATGGCTATCCCGATGGTTTCCTTGTTGCGGAAGGAATTTTCTCTTGCGCATATCGCAATTTTGACAAAAAGTTATCTGGGAGACATCTGGAAAAGTAACGCCGCTGTTAATGAAATAATTTGTTTTGATTCAACGGACTCTGTGTTCTATGGCAATTTTTATCCGATGGTTCATAGACTGGGAAGGGGGAAGTTTAACACGGCGATCATTTTATCCCATTATGCAAGTCATGCAGCGCTCACTTTTTTTGCCGGTATCCCCGTTCGTATCGGGTATGCTGTGCGTCATCGGAAGATATTTTTGACGCATCCGTTCCCCTATTCGTCTGCTGTAAGGACTAAACATATGGTTGAGAATTATATTGATTTCCTGCTTCCGCTGGGTATACGTTCGGATCCCCAATCCCTTGTTATGCGTTTGGAAACTTCGGCTAAGGAGAGCGCGGCGAGGATCCTTGCTGAAAAAGGGATTTCTATCAATGATACAATTATCGGTGTTGCCCCGGGAGCGCGTTTTGGACCGGCCAAACGCTGGCCTGCAGAATATTATTTCCAGCTGCTTAGAACAATAGGTGAAGATTGGAATATTAAAACAGCTGTTTTTACGGGACCGGCTGATCAGGAGATAGCAAGGCAGTTGAAAGAACATGCGGGCAAAAACATCCTCTTTTTTGATGGGGTGCAATCGCTTACAACAGTTGCCGCGCTTGTGGCGCGATGTACGGTATTGGTCAGTAATGATTCCGGCCTGATCCATATTGCTGCTGCTGTGGGTACGAAAACCGTGGGAATCTATTGCTCTACGAGTCCGGTGTGGACTCGGCCATACGGAGAAGGCCATATTATACTGAGCAGCGATGTGCCTTGTCGCCCTTGTTTCAATGAAAGTTGCAGAGACGGCAGTTATCGTTGTCTTCATGCGGTGGGCGTTCAGGATGTCGTAGCGGCTGTTCATAAACAGTTTTATTCGTGAGGGCTTTGATTTGAAAGTTCCTGTATCGGTGGTAGTTATTACCTATAATGAGGCTGATCGTATTCAACAGTGTTTGGCCAGCCTTTCCTGGGCTGACGAAATAATTGTTATTGATTCTTTTAGCAGCGACGGTACTGTTTTACTCTGCCGCAACTATACGGATACAATATTGTTTCATGCCTGGGAAGGATACGCAAAACAGAGGAATGCCGGGTTTGATTGTGCCCGGCACGAGTGGGTCTTATTTATTGATGCTGATGAATGTGTCACGCCGGCATTAGCAATGGAAATTCAAACGGTGTTTTCAGGTTCGGCGCCTCTTTGCAGCGGGTTCCGTATCCCCCGCCGGGCATTTTACTGGGGGAAACAAATCAGATATGGAGAATGGGGGTGTGAAACAAAATTGCGGTTGGTACGGAAATCCGTATCTCGTTGGGCGGAAGATAAGAATGTACATGAAGAACTGTATGTGCAGGGTGAGGTGCAATCACTCCAGGCGCCTTTGTATCATTTTACAAACAGGAATTTTTATCATCACCTCCGGAAAACGCGTTACTATAGTCTGCTTTTTGCGCGGGATGCCTTTCTTGCGCGTAAGAAATTTGCATTCCCTATTATTTTCGTTGCTCCCGTGATGCGGTTTATGAACGGGTATATTCGTTTACAAGGATTTCGAGACGGAATTCGAGGGTTGGTTATTGCGCTTATGCAGTCTTTGGATGTTTTTTTACGCTATAGCAAGATTTATTTACTATACGCCGGCATTATGCGTATTCCACGTCAATAATTCATATGGCGATACAAACGCGGCAGTATAAAATTTGTTTGCTTATTTTTTGTGCGGTATTGCTTTCCCGCCTTTTTGTATTGTTGTTTATTGTGGGATATGGGGACCCCGGTGTTTTGATCAGAGCCGATGAACAGCGTTACTTTTCGGTAGGTTTAAAGTATATGAATAATGTTTATCAGTGGCAAGGGTTTCATTGGGATGCACCGCTCTATCTGCTTCTTCTGTCGTGGTTATTTAAGATCTTTCCGGCGACGTATCTGACAATGATTTTTTTGAATATCGTACTATTCAGCGCTTCGGTGAGTCTCGTCTATGTGATCGGGATGGGTTTCTTGAATGAAAAAGGAGCATGCGTGGCTTCAGTGCTGTATGCTTTGTATCCGACATTATGGATGATCAGTTTGTATCCTGCAACAGAGAATTTATTCATTTTTTTATTATTAGTTTCCGTTTACTTTTTTATCCGATACGTATATGATGAATCCTTGCAGTGGCTGTTTTTTAGCGCGTTTTGTTTTGGTCTTCTGACGTTAACGAAAGAAGTGGGGGTTTTTCTCCCGCTGCTTTTTGCGGGTATTCTTGTAGCAAGGGGAATGAAACGATTGCCACAAGCGGGGAAACGTGCGGGTGTTTTTTTAGCCGCGTACATGTTTTGTGTCCTGCCGTTATTTGGGTATCATTATCAAGAAAAAGGCCGGTTTGCTCTTTCGAAAAAAATGATCCGTGTCATGGAGTATGTCCGTGACCGGCGTCATGACGACAGGCAACAGTTAACTGCTGGTGGTTCGGGAAAACACGGTATCGGGGTCGGAGAGTATGTTTTTCGGAGAAGGCGATTTTTTCTTGGTACCGGGACTATCGGATTAATGCACGCATTCGGCAGGAATATCGATGCTTTAGAAAATGCGACCGCTTCCCCCCACTGTTTTGTTCGCGCTACGTTTAACTATGGAAGTGCGTGGTTCATGTATCATTGGTGGTCGATTGCGTATGTGGCATTCATGTATCTGTTGAGTTTTTGCGCAATGGTGAAATTGCTTCTGGAAAGGAAGGCGGTTATATTCTGTTCGATTGCGGCCGGGATTTTGTACTTTTTAACGGCATACTATTATATTTTTAATGCGAGGTATTTTATTCAGTTCATTCCGCTTATGGGATTGCTTGCGGTGTATTGCTTTCAGAAGTCACCTGCACGGGAATAGTTGTTTTAATGTCTTGTCGGGGGCCGGTAATGGCGCTATAATCAAAAAAGTTTATGGAATAGAGGACTAAGAGTATGTACATGATGCGCATTGTTTTAATTCTATTTTTTGGGTTCTGGGGGGGAGCGCCGCTTTCTGCCTTTTCGCTCGATGACAGGAAGATTGCTGTTGTCACTTCTTTTTATCCGGCGTATATCATGGCATTGAATGTGGCCGGTGATATTCCCGGCGTTTCCGTAGAGAACATGGCTTCTTCGGCAACCGGTTGTCCGCATGATTATTCCCTGACTGCCGATGATATGAAGAAAATATCCCGTGCAGATATTTTTGTGGTTAATGGCGCGGGCATGGAATCCTATCTGCAGGACGTCATAGCTAAAAATAACCGGTTGAAAATTATTGTTTTGTCTGATGGTATCGCGCTCCTTGAACATAATGGAGAGAAGAATCCGCATCTCTGGGTAAGTATTTCGAATGCAATTGAGCAGGTAAAAAACTTAGGGAAGGCTTTGTCTGATATGGATGCTGATCATGCTCAGTTGTATCAAAAGAATACGAATATCTATGTAGAAAAGCTTGAGAAGCTTAAAGAAAAAATGCATGCAGCACTTGCTTCGTATAGAGGAGAACAGATTGTCACGTTTCACGAGGCATTTCCGTATTTTGCCCGGGAGTTCGGTTTTCGCGTTGTCGCGGTGATTGAGAGAGAACCGGGAAGTCAGCCGAGCGCACGGGAATTGGCCGATACAATTGATGCTGTGAAGAAAAACAAGGTGCGTATTATTTTTAGTGAGCCGCAGTATCCGGCTGCCGCAGCGCACCTTATTGCCAATGAAACAGATGCGACCGTTTATGTGCTTGATCCCGCGGTTTCAGGTCCTGCGGATCGTAATGCGTATTGTACTATCATGGAAAAGAATTGTGCGGTTCTGGAAAAGGCATTTTCAGAAAGCCTTGTCCAAAAGGAGTAACCGGTGCCGAATACCTGCGAACATTGCTGTACAAAGATTGATAATCTGGGGGTTTCGTTCGGATGTTTTCCTGTTTTACAGGGAGTCAGCCTGCATTTAAACTGCCACGAGATCCTTGCGGTTATCGGCCCTAATGGAGCCGGTAAAACCACGCTTTTGCGCGCTATAGCAGGGGAGGTCGCCTATAGCGGGAGAATCAAATTTTTAATTCGCTCCGATCCCTCCAAAAAGCCGCGTTTCGGTTATGTTCCGCAAAAAGTACTTTTTGACCTTGATTCGCCTGTCAGCGTATTGGATCTGGTTGCTACGACAATTACCGATAAGCCTATTTGGGTTGGAATAGGCGCCTCGGTGAGGAGGCAGGCTCAACAAGTCCTGGAAAAAGTTGCTGCGGACGATCTTATTGATAAAAAGATCGGCGAGCTTTCAGGCGGGCAGCTGCAGCGAGTGTTGCTGGCGATGGCGTTAACTCCGGTGCCGGATTTGTTATTGTTGGATGAACCGGTTTCAGCGGTCGATGTTAAGGGTGCCGCGCTTTTTTACAGTGTTGTTGACAGTCTTAAGAAGGGATACGATATTTCAATTATTATGGCGACGCATAATTTGAACGATGTTGCTCCTTTTGCCGACCGGATGATCCTTTTAAATCATACGATTATATCTGAGGGGACCCCGCACGAGGTGCTTTCGGATAGGAAGACTATTGAAATGTTCCAAAAGAATCTATGACGATAAGCCAGGTTATTTATAACGGGATGCAGGCGTTTTTGCCTTTTAGCTGGGCGCAGTACGATTTTATGAAAAGCGCTCTGTTGGCGGTTCTTCTCATGACACCGCTTTTTGCTTTGGTTGGTACGGCAGTTGTTTCAAAACGCATGGCTTTTTTCTCGGATGTTTTGGGCCATTCTGCATTGACTGGTGTGGCGCTGGGTGTTCTTTTGGGAATGCCGGATCCTTTTTGGGCGATGCTTGTTTTTATCGTTGTTCTTGCGGTTTGCATGTATCTCTTTAAAGGGATAACCCGTGCTTCGTCTGACACCACCCTTGGCGTTTTTTTTGCGATAACAGTTGCGTTTGGCGTTATGATGCTCAGTAAAGGGGGCGGTTTCAATAAATATACCGTCTATCTTATCGGCGATATCCTGACGGTTTCTATCCGGCAGCTTGCGATTATGTCTGCGGTTTGCGTTGCGATCCTGACCTATTGGTTCATGTTCGGGAATAAGATCATACTTACCAGCGTTAATCCGGTTCTAGCGCGCAGCAGGGGGGTTTCCGTGGTGTTCATTGAAATAAGTTTTGTGATTGTCGTGGCTGTCCTGGTGGCTGTTTCTTTGAAAGTCATCGGGATCCTGATGATCAATTCGCTTTTAGTTTTGCCTGCGGCAAGCGCCCGCCTTGTGGCAGGTAATACGCGGGCATATACATTCTTTAGTGTCGTCATAAGCGTTATCTCCGGCGTGGCCGGGCTTATCTATTCGTATTATTGGGGGACTGCTTCGGCAGCAACGATTATTCTCTGGTGCGCGGGGTTCTATCTGCTTTTTGCGCTGGCGGGAAGGTTTGTAAGGTTTGGACGGAACTCAATTTTAAAAAATACTTGACGCGGTTTTTAAATGTGTTACGATATTCTGAAATATAACACGATAGAACTATGGCAAACCTAGTCAGATTTGGCGTTTCTCTGGAGCGTGATTTGCTGCGGGAATTCGACCAGCGTATACAAAGTAGGAACTACTCGAATCGCTCTGAAGCGATCCGGGATATGATCCGTCAGGAACTTGTGCAGAAGCAGTGGCAGGCTGATGACGAAGTCGCAGGGACTGTTACGCTTATCTACGACCACCATAAAAGAGAATTGGTCAATAAACTTATGGATATCCAGCATGATTTCGGAAAGATGATCATAGCGGCTCAGCATATTCATTTGGATCATAGCAATTGCCTTGAAATAGTTGTGGTGAAAGGGTCGGCGCGTGAAACTCAAAAACTTGCCGATATGTTAAAAGCAGTGAAGGGGGTAAAACACAGTACCTTGAGTATGTCAACAACAGGAAAGGGATTGAGGTAAGGGCATTTTTTTTAACCATCAGTAACACGAATATAATAATCGTAGCAAGTAAAATGGGGGGACGGTGAAGAAACTAATCGTAATAATGTTTGTTTGGTATAGTATGATGCTGGGGATATCATGTGCTGAAGATGTTGCGTTTGGCGACGAATTGAATGAACTTAAGGCACGGGTGCTTGCTTTAGAACAAAAAATTGCCGCGCAGGAAGCTTGTATGAACGAACAAAAACAGTGTATTTTTGAGCAGAATAAAAAGATCGCAGTATATGAATCAAAATTGACCCAGTTCGATATGGACTTACATAGGCAGTCAGGTGTTCCGATAAGTATTGCTGAAGGCCTGGAAATAGGCGCCGGCGGTACTATGATTGTTCAAGGGGCCAATAATGGCAATAACGCAGTAACTGATGTTGCAAAGAAAGTTTCGCGTACCGACGCTTCGTATTCAGCCGATATAACTATAGGTAAAGAATTCAAAGAGGCGCAGGGGAAAGCGTTTTTGCATCTTGAAGCAGGTCAGGGTGCAGGGCTTGAGGATGATCTAACGCTTTATTCGAATGTTAATCGTGATGCGGATAATGATAATACCGTGCGAGTGACCGAGTTCTGGTATGAACAGGGGTTTTTCAAAGGTAAAGCTGCGGTTACCTTTGGAAAGCTTGATCCGACCGCGTATTTCGATAATAATGAGGTTGCCAATGACGAAACAACACAGTTCTTAGGACGGTTATTCCGTAATTCGGCAACCATTGAATTTCCTGATAATAGCGCAGGTATTCGTACTGCCTATATGCCGTATGAATGGCTCGAGTTAGGGTATGGCGTTTTCGATGGTAATAGCGATTGGGAGAAGATCGGAGATAACCTGTTTAACATCGGACAGGCGACGTTTAAGACACACCTCTTCAATAAGGAAGGTACTTACCGTTTCCTTGGGTGGAATAATAATGTGTATCATACCACGTGGCTTGATACGGAGAAGACAAAAGAGTCTAGTTATGGTTTTGGTTTAAGTTTTGACCAGAAGGTTACGGATAGTATTACCGCGTTCTGCCGTTATGGATGGCAGAATCCGGAAGTGTATAATCCTGATATCATGGCAACCGGTGACCTGAATTATTCTCTTGAGCATTCCTGGAGTGCTGGTTTTCAGGTTGAAGGAAAACCTTGGGGTAGGGAAAAAGACGTTTTTGCTTTTGCTGTAGGACAGGCGATTGCTTCAAAAGAGTATAAACAAGCAGGAGAAGGGCTTGATCCGGCGCGTAAAGCCAAACCAGAGGGACATCTTGAGACGTATTATAGGATCCATGTTAATGACCATTTGTCGATAAGTCCGGATTTTCAATATATCTGGAATCCGTTCGGTAAGGATATTGCGGATGATACTGCGGGTATTTTTATCGGCGGCATGCGTGCGCAGGTTGATTTTTAATGAGGCCGCAACGTACGGGATGAGCGTACGCGAGTGAACATACGTTGTTTAGCCGAATTATTGATCACCACAATTGGATTTAGTGAAATCCCGCAAAGCGGGCACCCCTTGCCTGCGAGAAGATTTCGAAGAAATCTTTGAACGTATAGGCATAGGGGTTGAGCAAAGGGATGGTTTATGGAAGCGCCAGAGGCGCGACATTAACCATAGACTGCCTGAGAATTATTGAATATAACAAAAGGAGATAGTATGCATATACCAGATGGATATTTGGGGCCGGCAACATGCGGCGTGTTTTACGCTGTGATGGTGCCGATATGGGCAGTTGCTTCCAAGATCGTTAAAAAAACGCTTCAGGCAAAGCAGGTGCCGCTTTTGGCAATAGGCGCTGCGTTTAGTTTTGTGATCATGATGTTTAATGTCCCAATACCCGGCGGAACGACAGGACATGCGGTTGGCGGTGTTTTGGTTGCGATACTGGTGGGACCGTGGGCTGCATGTATTGCGATTACCGTTGCCTTAATTGTGCAGGCATTGTTGTTTGGCGACGGAGGGATTACCGCAATAGGCGCCAATTGTTTCAATATGGGGGTGGTGCTGCCATTCGTTGGATATTATGTATATAGGGCAATTAGTCATAATTCGTCAATAGTTTCTAACAGAAGAGTTATTGCTGCAGGCATTGCCGGATATATAGGTATAAATATCGCTGCTTTATTGGCAGGTATTGAATTTGGATTACAACCGATCGTACATCATACGGCAAGCGGACAGGCGTTGTATTGTCCGTATGGCTTCAATATTGCCGTACCTGCAATGGCAGGTGAGCACGTGTTAGTATTTGGCTGGGTTGAGGCAATTGTTACTGCGTTGGTGGTAAAATATCTTGCAAAACAATCTCCGGAATTGCTCAGGGAGGTGGCATAATGAAAATTATAAATAAATTATGGATTGGATTGGGGATTTTGATTGTGCTTTCTCCTCTCGGGTTAATTATTCCCGAACATTGTAAAGCGGGAAGTGCATGGGGCGAGTGGGGTGTTGATGAAATGAAAGAATTGGTCGGATATATCCCCTTGGGATTGGAGAAACTTGCGTCTCTTTGGAATGCGCCAATCCCTGATTATGCGTTTAAAGGATGGGAAGAGAAAGGATTAGTACACGTGAGTTTTGCGTATGTAATTTCCGCGATCGTAGGCATTACGCTTACGGTTGCGGTTGTGTTGTTGCTTGGAAAACTTCTTTCTCGTAAAGATGTGTAGTTCTTATTACACGGGATAGCGTAGAGGACCAAAGTTAGTATTGTTATTTGTAATTGGCGTGTTGAGTGATCAGCACGCCAATTTACATTTGCAGAGAATGCTTCGCGGGAGGTGGTATGATTGTTTTAACTGGTGGGGCTGGATTTATCGGGAGTTGTTTCTTATGGAAATTGAATGCGGCAGGTATTGACGATATTATTATCGTTGATGATTTTGGGAATCCCGATAAAAAATTGAATCTCATTGGCAAGAAATATAGGGATTTTATCCAGAAAGACGCATTTTTGCGTTTGGTCACTTCTGATAGCTTGGAGCCGGCAACATGTGTTATCCATATGGGTGCGTGCAGCTCAACGATAGAAACCGATGTCGACTATTTGCGGCGAAACAATTTTGAGTATTCTGTTAGACTTGCGGAATGGGCGTTGCGTAAGAAGGCCTCTTTTTTATACGCTTCATCTGCTGCGACATATGGCGATGGTCGATTTGGCTATGACGATAGTAATAAGAATACTCTGCGGTTACAACCATTGAGTCCCTATGGAGAGTCGAAGCAGCTGTTTGATCAATGGGTAGTGAAGCATGGATTCAACAAACGGGTAACTGGTTTTAAGTTCTTTAATGTGTTTGGTCCGAATGAGTATCATAAGAAAGAAATGAAAAGCGTTATTTGCCGCAATTATTATAGCCTTGCGGCTGGGAATCCGATGCGGCTTTTTAAATCGTATAATCCATCGTATCCAGATGGAACGCAAAAAAGAGATTTTGTTTATGTTTTGGATGTTATTGAAGCGATGTATTATTTCTTTTGTAACCCTCAGAATACGGGGATATATAATCTGGGGACAGGCAAGGCCCGTTCATGGAATGATTTAGCGGCTGCGATATTTTGTGCGCTTGGCGTTCCTCCGTCTATAACGTATGTTGATATGCCGGAAAATATCCGGGCAAAATATCAGTATTTTACTGAAGCAACGATGGATAAGATGCGACGTGTTGGGTATACGAAACCGTTCCGTTCGCTTGAAGAATCGGTCGCCGATTATTGCGAATATCTAAGGCGGAAAGCTAGGCTGTGAGAAAGGAGTTCTTCGATGCATGAACAGAAGTTTGCGAATGAAATTCTTTATCGGGTTATGGAAGTTCTTATTCGTTGCAGTCAGCCGGTTTCAGTTGTGGTGAACGTTCGTTTAAGCCCTGCTAGCCATGTTACGCCCGATGGGCTAAAGGGAGCATTTGAACTAACTGCGGAAGTTAACGACCTGCAGAATATTTCTTTAAATATAAAACCGATGGTTTTGGAAATTGTTTGTAATGACTGCGGAAAAATATTTGAAAGCTTGAAACTTTCCTTTCATTGCCCGGGGTGTTTAGGTACCAATATTTCAATAAAAAAACATGACGAGTTTGTGGTTGATAGTATTGAGATGGAAGAAGCCTGATCTTCTGCGTAAATGTATAGCGCTATTTGTATGGGGAGATGTATAATAATCTAAATTTTATGCTTAATCGTACTGGATTTTTGGCTGATGCACAATGATAGAGAATATACGTGATGCCTTAAAAGAGAAGATTTTGGTTTGCGATGGCGCGCTGGGGACGATGTTTTACAGCTACGGTATCCCTGTCGAGCAGTGTTATGAATCTTTAATTATTGACCGGCCGGAGTTGGTTTTATCTCTTCATCAACAGTATGTTGATGCCGGAGCGGATATTATTGAAACAAACACGTTTGGTGCAAATTCTGTTGCCTTGGCGCATTACGGACGTCCATTTGATGTACATCGCCTTAACGTGGCTGCGGCGCAGTGCGCGCGCCAAGCAGCGGGCAATAAGGTTTATGTTGCCGGGTCCGTTGGCCCACTTTTTGACAATAAGCTTTCCGAAGAGCATGTCGCTGATGTTTACCGCCGGCAGATCCTTGCACTTGCTGAGGGCGGGGTTGATGCGGTTATTCTTGAAACCTTTTCTAGTCTGGAACATATAAGAATAGCGGTGAGTGTTTGTAAAAGAGAGACGTCGCTTCCCGTTATTGCGCAAATGTCTTTCTTGAACGGGTTGCAGACGAGCTCCGGTGATACGATTCGCGTTATTGTCGATGTTTTGAAAAATACAGGTGCTGATGTAATCGGTGCGAACTGCAGTTGCGGCCCGGCTCATATGGTAGCGGTGGTTAATGCGTTGTCCGGTTTTACGGACGGTTTTATTTCTGCGCAGCCGAATGCTGGATACCCTCAGACAATCGACGGTCGGTCAATGTATGTAACGAGTGCAGAATATTTTGCTTCTTACGCCTTAAAGCTTGCGCAAGCCGGAGCAAATATCGTTGGTGGTTGTTGTGGAACCACGCCGGAACATATTCGGTGTATGGTCGAAGTGGTACGATCTAAAAAACCTGTTTTTCGCACGCGTCATACGTGTGCTTCTATTCATGTCTCCTCACGAAAAGGTTTATTCCCGCACCATCCTGTTTGTCGTCCAAAGATCATTGTTGAACTGCTCCCTCCGAAAGATTCAAATGCAGAAAAATTAGTTGCAACTGCTTCTATGCTGCAAGCAAAAGGAGCGGAGGTTTTTAGTTTTCCTGAGAGCCCGTTAGCGAAAGTGCGTATGAGCGCCATTATTGCCGCGGGGTTGGTCAAACAAAAAACAGGCGCTGAGGTGATTTTTCATTGCACGTGCAGGGATAGGAATCTTATTGGGTTACAGGCAGATATTTTAGGGGCTTATGCGATGGGATTGCGTTCGGTGTTGGCGGTTACCGGAGACGCGGTTGCTTTAGGAGGGAATACGGAAGCATCGTCTATTTTTGACGTCGATTCGATTAAGCTGGTTACATTGATTCAGAATATGAAGCAGTCATATAATCTTGATTTTCGTATCGGCGTGGCATTTAACCCGAATAGCGGTAATGTTCAAGCGCAGTTTATGAGGTTGAAAAGAAAAGTTGCGGCAGGCGCGGAATTTGTTATGACGCAACCGCTTTACGATGCAGATGCGATTAAACGGCTGTCAGAGATGTCCGGTGAATTAAACGTTCCGATTTTTGCCGGTATTTTGCCCCTTGTCAGTAAACGAAACGCAGAGTTTTTACACAATGAAGTCCCCGGTATGCGCATACCGGATGCTGTCCGCAATCGCATGGATATTAATGACAAGGAAAAGGCACAACAGGAGGGAATCCGTATTGTGTTGGAGCTTATTCAAGCGACGAAGCAGACGGTAAACGGATACTACTTGATTTCTCCTCTTCATAAGTATGAAATTTCAGCACAGATCATTCATTGTGTCCATGAGGGAATATACTGTGGCAATGACGTCTGATCAACCACGGATTTTTATTACTGGAGCAACCGGATTTATAGGTGCTGCTGTTATTAATGAGTTGGCTGAACGCGGATATCATGATATAACTGCTTTGGTACGGGAACATGCCGATACGCGTTTTCTTAAAAGTAAGGGGGCATGTTTGGTAATCGCAGATATAACGGATCCCTCTAGTTTAGATCGGGTTCTTGGTTCGTTTGATTATGTTTTCCATTGTGCTGGTTTGATAGATAATGATGATACGGCTGGGCTTGAACAAATTAATGTCTGTGGGACTGAAAACGTCGCGCGGTGGGCTTTTAATCGCAGTATTCGTAAATTTCTTTATACCAGTTCAGTTGCGGTTAACGAAGGGAACGATTCCGAGATTTTGACCGAGGGATTAGCGTATCATGCGCTTTGTCCATACGGCATTTCAAAGATTGAAGCGGAGAAAAACGTCGTGAAATATATGCGTCAAGGATTTCCTGCGGTGATTGTGCGTCCGTGCATGGTATATGGCCAAGGGGATCCGTATTGTATGCCTTTTTTGATACGTTATATTCATCAGCCTTGGGCTTGTATGCCATTTTGGGGACGAAGAAGATGGCATTTGGTTTCTGTCCGTAACGTCGCTGCCTGTTTGGTTTCTTGTATGGAGGATAATCGTGCGCTCGGTCAAATATTCAATATAGCTGATAGCGATATCCTGACGGTACGTGAGATCATGCGAATCCTTTGCGAGGTGTTTTTGTTACAATCTCCGTTTTCGGTACCAGGCTGGTTTGCCGATCTTGTCAAACGTATTCCTGTGTTAAAAGATACTATGCAATTACCCGCAAACAATCACACGTACAGCATTGAGCGAATTAAGGACTTTTTGGGGTTTGTTCCTCCGTATCGATCTCAGGGCGAATTGAAATTAGCCGCCGAGTATTTCTTAGAGGCACAGTTGACCCCGAAGAAAGGTATTCTGAATGAAAAATAATATGTTTATAGAGCGTTCGATCGTGGGTGCTCTTGCATTTTTGAAGGAGTCACTTTTTGCCGAAGAGTACGCGCTTCGTTACGGGTTTATGCAGTCACTGGATCCCCGGGCAAAGATCATCGGGATAGTGATGTTCATCGCCGCGATTTTGTTTACCAGGAGTATTCGTGTCATTACAGTGTTGTATGGGGTTTGTTTGTTGCTGGCGTTTTTTTCAAGGATACATCTTCTGTTTTTCCTCAAAAGGACATGGGTGTTCATTCCGATCTTTTCCGTGTGTATCGCCTTACCGGCATTTTTTAGTATTGTTACGCCCGGGGAACCTCTTTGGTCAATACAGGGGGCAGGCTTTGTGTTGACGGTAACAAAACAAGGTTTTTATGGAGCAATTTTGTTTATTGCGCGCGTAACCGCGTCGGTATCATGTGCGATCCTGGTAAGTATCACAACCAGGCATTTTGTGTTATTAAAAGCCTTGCGTGTTTTTGGGATTCCTTCGGTTTTTGTGATGACGCTCGGGATGTGTTATCGGTATATTTTTCTTTTTTTAAATATAGTTGAGAATACATATTCTGCGTTAAAGAGTAGGGTAGGAGGGAAGGTGCATTATACAAAAGGGCAGCATATTGTTGCCTGGAATATTTCTTCGTTATGGTATCGTTCGTATCAGTTGCAGGAATCGGTTTATCATGCTATGCTTTCCCGCGGATACCGGGGAGAAGCGTTTGTCTTTGAAGAGTTCAGGATGAAATCGCGTGATTGGCTTTGGCTTGTCGCAGTCAGTTTGCTTGTAACGGGAGTCCTCTTGAAAAACGTTCATATACTATGAAGAATATACTTTTTGCTTTGCGCGGGGTTACGTATTCGTATCTGGGAAAAATTCCGGCACTGAACAATATTGATTTAGCGGTTGAATCGGGTTCAAAAATAGCGATTATTGGAGCCAATGGTTCCGGTAAATCAACGTTGCTGCACCTTTTGGACGGGCTTATTTTTCCTGATGCCGGTTCAATAATGTTCCGAGGAAGGGAGCTGTCAGAGAAGGTGCTCTTTGATGAAGCTGTTTCCAGGGAATTCCGTTCTTCCGTCGGGTTTGTTTTTCAGAATCCGGAGGTACAGCTTTTTTGCCCGACCGTGCGTGAAGATATCCTTTTCGGGCCGTTGCAGCTGGGGATGGCAAAACAGGGGATCAAGGGCCGGTTGGAAAAACTCGTTGAGCTTTTGGATCTCACACATCTTCTGGAACGCTCACCGCATCAGTTGAGTGTCGGTGAAAAACGTAAAGTAGCTATCGCTTCAAGTTTGATTTTGAATCCTGCAGTGCTTCTTCTGGATGAACCAACTGCGGGCCTAGACCCGCTTACCACACGTAAAATAATAGATCTTCTTATCGATGAGCATGCCTGCGGTAAAACAATTATCACTTCGACGCATGATCTTCATATTGTTGAAGAAATTGCTGATTTCGTTCACGTTTTTTCAAGCAATAAACAAATTGTCGCTTCCGGTTCCGTGGATACCATTCTTGCCAACGTCGAGCTTCTACAAGCGCACAACCTTGTTCATATCCATCGCCATAAACATGAGGATACGGAACACAGTCACCCGCACCAGCATATAGAACATCACCACCACGCATAAGGTTCTGTAAAGAATCTGCTTGAAGTTAGGCATGGTACTATACTATAATTGATCCATGGAAGATGCAGGTATAGTATTGAAAACCCCATTCGGAAGACATTATAAAAGCCCCTCTCGCGATGGGCTTTTTTTGTTGTTTCTTTGCATGCAAGAAAAGGGGTTCTGATGACTTTCCTTGAACACCAGGCCGACTATTTCACTTTTACATCCGGGTTAATGCTTGTTCTTTTCGGTGTCATTTGTTTTAATTTGCGGCGTCACCGGGGTACGGGTATCCGTTGGATTTACCTGGCCTGTTTCGGCCTGATTCAGGGTTTGCACCGGTTTATTCATTTAGCAGGAATGTATTTCGGCGGATCATTTTGGGAACAGATGATCGGAGCCGGTTTTTTGATAGTTTCCGGTATCTTTCTCATCGAGTTTGGGCGTGTCCATTTTTCACCGCGCTGGAAGAGATATTGTTTCATCGGTTTTTATCCGGGGATTCTCACCGTTGCAATGTTAATAGCTATGATCTATCCGCACGGGTTTTACCTGTTTGGAATGCGGCTTGTTGGCGTCGGGAGCGTGTGTGCAGCGGTGGCTATACTTTTACAATTGCGGAGGACGTCGTATTATCGAATTGAATTTCTGGTCGTTATCGTTGGTTTCGTAGCATATGCTTTTATAGAGTTTATTTCCCTCCCCGGGGCATTTATTCTGTTCCCTTTTGAAATCCTTATTAGCACTGTTTTGATTTTTGCACTTCGTATTTACGCATCCCGTATTATGATGCAAAGATATCTGTATAATCGGCGTAACGAGATGGTCCTGCATCATGGAGGGATTTTTCTATCGGTGTCTTGTATACTTGTAGCCGGTTTTTTTGTTACGTATTGGGCCGGTGAACGAGCGAATCAAAAAATCAGGGATTATTTGATTGAAGAAACCAGACTTACGGCTGCTGCTTTGGATAGTGATAAATATGCCGATATCTTAAGCTCGCCGGTACCTTCTGCCAGTAAAGGGTATAGTAGTTTACGCAAGCAGTTCTGTAATTTGCAGATAATTACTCCACAAGAGTATCGTTGGTTTTATACGATGAGCCTTGTTGATGGGAAGCCGCTCTTTGTGGTTGATTCGGTTCCTGTAGGACAGTTTGGGCATGAAGAACCGCTTATGCTTGCTTATAAAGAGCCGCCGGAAGAGCTTTTGGCTGTTTTTAAAACAGGGAAGGCGGTTACTGTTGGTCCGTATACCGATGAATGGGGATCGTTTCTTTCGGGGTTTGCCCCAATTTTTTCTTCGGTCGATGGCCGTGTTATCGGTGCCTTGGGTATAGATATTGAAGCTAAGGATTGGAGAAAGTCGATTTTTGCCGCGCATTTCTGGCCGATGTGTGTTTTCGGACTTTTGGTCGTATTGGTTATAGCAGCGTTTTCCTATCAACAGCGCAGTGCGTTACGTCTGATGTTGTCGAGACAACACGCAGACTTCCAGAACATGCTTTTGGAGTTTAACCGGATGGTTAAAGATGATATTGCAAGCGTTATCCAGTCGATTACCCAGATGGTGGCTCAGAAGCTTGATGTTAATCGGGTGAGTATTTGGAAGTTTCAGGAAAATGCAACAGTGGTTGTTTGCCAAGATTTGTTTATAAATAACAGCGCTCTCCATGAGCATGGTGCACAAATTAACCGGAACGAGTACCCCGCGTATTTTAAGGCTTTTGAAAAAGAACGTGTTATTAATGCTCCTGACGTAATGCATGACCCCCGGACATCGGAATTTAATGAAACCTATTATAAAGAGTTTGATATCCGTTCGTTGCTGGATGTATCTTTGTGGAGCCAGGGGAATATGATCGGGGTTTTAAGCCTTGAACAAACGGGTACCATGAGACAATGGAGCCAAGAAGAGGTTAATTTCGTTATTTCGTGCGCCGAATTAATCTCTTCTTTAGTAGAACAGTATGAACGCATTTGCGCTGAGATGAAATTAAAAGATGCGTATGCCAAACTTACTCAGACACAGGAAGAGCTTGTGCAGAGTTCAAAGATGGCTGCGGTTGGCGTTCTTGCCAGCGGTATTGCTCATGAAGTTAAAAATCCGCTCGCTATTATTCAGCAGGGGGTCACGTATTTTGATCATGCCTTGCCTGCGGATGCGGATGAGCAGCGAAGAATCTTAGCTATGATCAATGAGGCGGTGGAGCGCGCGGATACGATTATTCACGGGTTGACTGATTTTGCGCCAAGTTCTTCGTTGCAGAAGAATCGCAGAGGCCTTGATGCTATTGTAGAGAATTCCCTGCTTTTGACGGGAAAACAGTTTGAGTTCAGGAATATCGAGCTTGTCCGCGAATTAAAGGCGCATGTTTATACGGTTGAAGTTGATGAGACTAAAATTCAGCAGGTTTTTGTGAATGTTATTATTAATGCCATTCAGGCGATGCCTCATGGGGGAAAATTGATTTTGCGTATTTATAATCGTGCCGGTTCACAGTTGAAGGATGGTATCGGCAGGCTAGCTCGTGATTTCTTCAATGACCAGGATATGGCAGTCGTGTGTGAAATTGAAGATACCGGCTGCGGTATTCCTCAGGAACATCTGGAAAAAGTATTTGACCCGTTTTTTACTACGAAACGCGAAATGCGCGGTGTTGGTTTGGGTTTAAGCATTTCGCGGACAATTATTGAGGATCACCAAGGCCTTATAACGCTTGAAAGTTCTCATGGCGAGGGTACAAAAGTTACTATTGCTTTGAAGGCTTCATTGGGTTAAGGGGCGAGAATTGTTTTCGTGATTGCATCATACTAAAGGAGGGGATATGTTTTTGTTACGATTGGTTTTTTTAGGCTTTTGTATCGCTGTTCTTTCTGCCTGTCATGTCCAGGCGGAGGATCTTTCGTCAGGAAATGATTCAGCGGCGGCGGGTGCCAATTCGACAAATGATTCTGCCGGGCAATCTCTTTCGAGCACTCAAACTTCCGGCAACAGTACAGACACAACAGAGAATACGACATCATCAAAAATACGGGTCAAACATATGAGCGGATTTTCCAGTGATATGTCGTTGGATACAAAAACAGGTACGGCAAGTAATACGAGCAATACGTCGGTTTCAAGTAAATCCTTGACGCCTGAGGAAATGGACAAAGAGTTTAAAGAAAAGTATAAAGTTTTGCGCTCACAATAACGTATTTTTAAAAAGGCAGCATGTATTTTTTCCATGGCTGCCTTTTTGTTTGAAAGGACGTATGCCCATGGCAGCCGCTACGGCAGCAGAGGCGCGCAGAAAATTACGGTTATGTGCTTCTTACGAGAAGGCGCGTATCCTGGGACGGTTTTTCAAGACCGGGCCGGGAGAGTATGGCTTTGGAGATGTATTCTTAGGTGTCAGTGTACCTGATATCAGGCTTGTTTCACGGGAATATTTTCGTTTGTTGCCGCAGCAAGAAATTACAAAGCTCGGATGTTCTCCGTACCATGAAGAACGCATGCTGGCTCTTTGTATGCAGGTGTTACGGTTCCAAAAACCGGATGAATTCAACCGGCGTAAAATCTATGTCTGGTATATGAAGCATACCGCCTTTATTAATAACTGGGATCTAGTTGATTGTAGTGCCGCGCCAATTGTTGGCGCCTACCTTTGGGGGAAGGATGTTTCGCCGCTGTATGCTTTTTCCCGGTCGCCGCAGCTCTGGAAACGCAGGATTGCCATTGTGGCGACGCATTATTTTATCAAACAGGGGCGGTTAGGCGATACGCTTGCCATAACGACTATTTTGTTGCAAGATACCCACGATTTGATCCATAAGGCCTGCGGTTGGATGTTGCGTGAGGCTGGCAAAAAAGATTCAGGCCTGCTTGAGGATTATCTGCAGCAGTATGCTTCCCGGATGCCCCGTACCATGTTGCGATATGCCATTGAGCGTTTCCCCGAAACAAAACGGCGGTTTTATTTACGCGCGCATTAAAGCCGCAAGAATTCTTTTCGTAAGGCACGATCAGTAATTTCAATAACCGTAGGTCTTCCATGCGGGCACACGAACGGATCGTCACAGGCAAGCAGGTTTACACGGAGATACGCAGCGCCTTCTTTGGTAACGGTATCTTTTGCCATTACCGATGATCGGCAGGCCATGCGTGCAAGTGCCTCCGGCGTGAGTTTGTTAAATGTACCGCCGGCTAAAAGATTCCGGATGCTTGTTTCCGGCGTGGTAATGAGAGCCGGGTGAGCATGCACGGCGAGGGTATTTTTATCAAAAAGCGTACAGTCAAATCCTACCGCGGTCAACTCCTTTGCATTTTCCCCCCAGGCAAGTAATTCTTGCGGTGATAATGCGATGAGTATCGGTGATAAGAGCGGCTGACTTTCTACGTGACCACGTTTGATTTGTTCTGTCAAACGCTCAAAGTTGATGCGTTCAGCAGCCGCATGCTGGTCAATGACAAGCATGGAATTTTCTGTTTCAAAGAGGAGATATGTTTTGAGTAAGCTTCCGATAAAACAGCTATGCTCGAGTTTTTTCCGGAGCGAATCATTGCTGCGTAACTGAGGAAGGGGAGATTCAAAAAGCAGGCGCGTTTCTTCAAAGGGCAGTTTGTTTGCGCCTGCCGGAAAAGATTGTTGCCCCGGATACTGTTGAGGAGAGGGACTATCCGTTTGGTTTGCATCAGATTGAGGCATCGTGAAAATCGTTTGTTGCGATTGCCGTGCCTTGCTGGCGGTCATTAAAAGTTCTTCGGTAAACGGGCGCAGATAAGAGGCAAGGACTGATTCATCTTTTAGTTTGATTTCACGTTTCGTGGGGTGTACGTTGACATCTACTTCATCGAGAGGTACTGATAGAAATACACAAAAGAAGGGGTGTACTCCCGGTGCCAGGAGGAGATGATAGATGTCATTGACGTGATAGCGTATTGTTTTATTCTGTACGGGACGGCCGTTAACAAAGATGAATTGCAGATCTTTTCGGGTACGTTGAATATTGATATCTCCTAGAATAAGCTTTATGGTATAGCTTTTGTTTCTGAAGGAGCGTTCGTTTTCAAGAATGTCGCCGGCATTGAGATGGAGGATATCGCAGATCCTGCTTGTATGGGTATCGGTTGATTTTGCATGAAACAACACTTTTTCGTCATGGACAAAACGCATGCTGACTGAAGGATAGAGGAGCGCGTAGGGGATGCTTACGTCAAGCATGGCGCCAAGCTCGCTCGTATTTGATTTCATGAATTTTTTACGGGCAGGCGTATTATAAAAAAGTTCATGTACTTCAATTTCAGTGCCGTTGGTTGTTGCCGACGGTTTTAAAGATACGCGTTCATTGCCGTGAAGGGTTATTTCCCATCCGTGCGATTCGTCTTTGGTTTTTGATGACAGCCGCACATGGGAGATTGCTCCGATACTGTAGAGCGCCTCACCGCGGAACCCCAACGATGTGATTTGGCAGAGGTCTTCCAACGCTGATATTTTGCTGGTTGCATGCCGGTGAAAGAGCCGTTCGATATCTTCGCGGGAAATGCCTGAACCATTATCAGTAACTTTGATAAGCGATTTTCCCGCGTCTTTGACGAGGATGTCGATTGTAGTCGCGCCGGCATCAAGGGAATTTTCCAAAAGTTCCTTAAGAACTGATGCGGGACGTTCGACAACTTCACCGGCTGCTATTTTTGAAACAATTTCCGAAGGCAGGATTCTGACTGAGCTCATATGTGTGGAGTATCCAGTTTTTCTTTTAATTTTTGCAATTTATTCATCGCTTGTAACGGTGTCAAGGCATTAAGGTCGGTTTTCTTTAGTTCATATTCAATTTCTTCAAGCGCGTGGTTTGTTTTTCCGGTACATAAGGTCATCTGGTCTTCAGCAGGGATCCTGTTTTGTATGCGTTGCTGTAAATTACTGGTTAATTCAAGCCGCGCCAATATTTGTTCGGAACGCCGGACAATATCGTTGGGCACACCCGCGAGTTTTGCCACATAGATACCGTAGCTGTCATCGCAGCCGCCGGGAATGATCTTATGCAGGAAAATAACCTCATCATTCCATTCTTTGATCGAGACGTTGAAATTCTTAACTCCGTGATATTCGTCAGCCAGCGCGGTAAGTTCATGAAAATGCGTGGCAAAAAGGCAGCGGGTTTTTGTTTTGGCGATATACTCGGCGATTGCCCAGGCAAGGCTTAAGCCGTCAAAGGTTGATGTGCCGCGGCCGATCTCATCAAGTACCAGAAGACTGCGTTGTGAAAGGTTGTTTAAGATCCCCGCGGTTTCGCTCATTTCAACCATAAAGGTGCTCTGGCCTTTGGTTATTTCATCGTGCGCGCCGATGCGGGTAAATATTTTGTCGACAATCCCGATGGAAGCGCTGGCAGCAGGGATGTAGCTGCCTATTTGCGCCATAATCACGAGAATTGCTGTTTGTCTGATATAGGTTGATTTTCCCGCCATATTCGGCCCGGTGAGGATTGTTAAATGATTGTCGCTGCAATCAAGGAGCGAGTCATTGGGGATAAATGGTTCGGTAATCGATTTTTCGACCACCGGATGGCGGCCATCTTTGATATCGATTGTAAAGTCATCCGTAATGCCGGGGGCGCAATACCCTGGCCCGGTGCTTACTATTCCTAAGCTTTGCAGAGCATCAAGCTGCGCAAGCTGCTTGCAGAAATCAGCAAGGACGGAGGCATTATCAAGAATAATTCTGAAAATGTCATCGACGAGCCTGCGTTCAAGAGCCAGGATTTTTTCTTCCGCAGTAAGTATTTTTTCCTCAAATTCCTTCAATTCGGCTGTTATATATCGTTCGGCGTTAGCCAAGGTCTGTTTTCTGATATAATCAGCGGGGGCTTTCTGGAGATTTGATTTGCTGATTTCGATATAGTATCCAAATACCTGGTTAAATCCGACTTTCAGGGAATGTATCCCGGAGCGTTTGATTTCACGCTCTTGCAGATCTTTAAGCCAGTTTTTGCCGTTTTCACGGATATCATTCAGGCTGTCGAGTTCAGCATTGTACCCGTGTTGTATGATATGGCCCTCAGCGTGGGCAAGCGGAATATCGGGATTGATTGCTTTGGCAAGAAGGTGCCGCAGATCAGGGATATCCGATAAGACAAAGAGCATATTTTTTTCTGCCAGTGCCGCCAGTGTTGTTTTGATTTCCGGTTGTTTTAACAATGCAGAGCGGATAGCAAGGAGGTCTCGAGCGGCTGCGGTATTACATGAAATCCGCGAAATACTTTTTTCAATATCCGGCGTATTATTCAGCAGTTTTCTCAGGTCCTCGTTTATCCGTTGATTATTGTGTACGAGCGTTACTGCGTCCTGGCGGTTGAGGATCTCGTTTTTATTTTTCAGCGGGTGGTAAATCCAGTTTCGTAAACATCGTTTCCCCATGCTGGTGCGCGTGTTATCAATGGCGCGCAGGAGCAGTTCTAAATCAAGGCCGAAACAGGCAGCAGGCGAGATATACGCGAACTCCGAGTCGGAATAAAGAGCAATTCTATGCACATGGCGCAAGGGTTGTTTGTGAACTTGTTTCAGGTATTCAAGGAGTGCTCCTGATGCTGCGATTGCAGCGGGTAATTCGTCAACGCCAAAACCTCGCAATGAATGCGTTTTGAAATGTTCCTGTAACGATTGTCGAGCCATATCAGTGTTAAAGGCCCAATCTTCAAAAGGGCTGAGTGTTATTTGTTTATTGCGCAGTGCAGGATCTTGAAAGAGTTCACGGACAACGGTTTCTTCCCGGTATGCGTAGATGCATTCGTAGGCGTTCATTTTTGCGATACCATCGATGAGTTGTTTTACCGTTGGAAATTCATTGGTTTGAATAATCCCGCTTGCTGTATCAGTAAAAGCGATACCGAATGAATTGTTGCGGGTTGTGATACTGATAATCTGGCGTGATTCAAAATTGGCTTCGTCTATATAGGTGCCTGCGGTTATCAAACGGATAACGTCCCGCTTAACGATTCCTTTAGCCAGGGCAGGATCTTCAAGTTGTTCGCAGATAGCTACTTTTAAGCCTGCTTTAATTAGTTTTGCGATGTACGTTTCAGCGGCATGATACGGAATCCCGCACATCGGGATCCTGCCTGATTTACCGGCATCGCGGCTCGTTAAGACGACGTCTAAGATTGCGCTTGCTTTACGGGCGTCTTCCCCGAACATCTCATAGAAATCGCCTAAACGGAAAAAAAGGATAGCGTGCGGGTGTTGTGATTTGATTTCCTGGTATTGTTTGAGCATCGGGGTGGTTTGTTCCATAGTTTTGCTATTATACCGTAAAAATGCAAGAGAGAGAATAGTTTTCACCTATTTTACACCCCAGGGGTGTTTAATGTCTACGAACTAAAATCGCTGAAGTATTTCATGGCTGATAGCTTGTAGGTTGATTTCCGCCAGTGGCGGATTATACGTTGTTGATATACACCTCTGAGCAATAAGCTATCAGCTGAGAGTTAAATTTTATAAGTGATTACACGTTTTTGTTGTATAATTAGAACAAATGAATTCATCTCGTATTTCCCGCATTGAAGTTTTCCCTTTGAACGCGCCTTTGGTGCAACCTTTTCGTACGGCTTTGGGCCAGCACGATAGCCTGGAGAATCTTTCCGTTAAAGTAACTCTCGCTGATGGAACCGTTGGTTTTGGCGAAGCAGCTCTTGCCCGGCACATTACCGGTGAAACACGAAGCCAAACCAAGAAGAATATTTCTTGTATTGGCGGGATTCTCCTTGGTAAAGATGCTCTGCGGTATCGGTCAATTTCTGATTTGTTGCACGAAGCCTTGCCAACTAATAAAGCAGCGGTTGCCGGTATTGAAACAGCGCTTTTTGATGCTTTGGCGAAGCAAAAACGGATTCCCTTATGGAAAATGTTTGGCTCTCGATGCAGACGGTTGAAAACCGATATTACGATTGTCATAGCTAGTCTGAAAGAAAGCGAAACGACTGCAGCAGCGTACTATAAACAAGGGTTCCGTGCTTTTAAAATAAAAATCGGGCGTGATGAGGAACTTGATTTTCAGCGGGTTGTTGCGGTTAGGCGTGTTGTTAAAGATTCACGTCTTTATTTAGACGCTAATCAAGGGTATAGCGCTGCAATGACTCTGCGTTTTGTTGAGAAGTTGAAAAATGCCGGTATTCGGCCTGCCATGATTGAACAACCGGTGCCGAAAGAGGATTGGCAGGGTCTGCAAGAAGTTACTCGGTTATGCAAGGTTCCGATATGCGCGGATGAGAGTGTGCGGAATCTGGCTGATTGCAAGGCGGCTATCCGCGATAAAGCGGTGGATGTCATTAATATTAAATTTATGAAATCCGGCATTGTCCAAGGTCTTGCAATTGCCACGCTTGCTCATAAAGCGGGGATTGCGTTGATGATCGGGGGGATGATGGAGAGTTCTCTAGCCATGACTGCTGCCGCGCATTTTGCCGCCGGGCTTGGATATTTTAAATACGTAGATCTTGATACCCCATTTTTTATTAAGGACGGTTTGTGTATGAATCCCTATTTGAGCCGTAGCGGGGTATACAATCTTACGGGTGTTAAAGCAGGCATAGGAATTGAATGAGCTCGTGGCTCTTAGCTCCGTCACAATACGTGGAGGACAGGCATAGCTCACAGGTTGAGTTCCGCCGGAGGCGGGGTCTTCATAGTTTAAAACAATAAGGGTTACAATGTCACAAAGTCACAAGGTCACAAGTTTTAGTTCCGCCAGAGGCTGACACAGGTTTTTGTTTTTGCTATCACCTATCAGCTATGAGCTCAGTGCTAAACTATGTTGAAAAATCCCTACGCAATTATCCTGTATCTCATAAGTATTGAATCGCTGGTGCTTTATATTGCAAGCCGCAGGCGGTTTGCCAAGTATTTTCATTTCATTCCGCCGGTTTTCTGGATTTACTTTCTGCCTATGCTTTCTTCGACGGCCGGTATCCTTGATTCTCAAAGTCCCGTATATCAAACTATCACTTCTTTATTGTTGCCGGCAAGTTTAGTTTTGCTTTTGTTATCGTCTGACATAAAAGCTATTATGCGTTTGGGCAGGCCGGCATTGATTATGATGTTTGCCGGTAGTTTGGGTATTATGATTGCTGTGCCGCTGGTTTTTGGGTTTATGAAACAATTCGTAGGGAATGGTATGTGGTCTGGTTTTGGCGCGCTTTCCGCGTCATGGATCGGCGGAAGCGCTAATATGGTCGCAGTAAAAGAGGCACTTGGTACGCCGGATGCGGTATTTGCTCCGATGGTTATTGTCGATACGGTAGTCCCCTATGTGTGGATGGGCTTTTTGATAGCGGCTGCCGGATGGCAAGCGGCATTTGACGCATGGAATAAGTCCGATACGCGTATCACGAATGATCTGCATCAATCGACTAATCGCGTGCAGAATGTTTTTAAAAAGGGCTTAAGCCTGAAAGCCGTTGGTGCTATACTAAGTGTTGCGGTTCTGGGGACAATAATCCCGAATTTTTTGGGCGGCACGATGCCGATAGTAAAAAATGTTTTTTCAACGTATGCCTGGACGATTATTGCGGCTTCAATCCTGGGTATCGCATTTTCTTTTACGCGTCTGCGGAAGCTTGAATCAAGCGGCTCGACAAAAGTCGGGTATGTCGTATTGTATTTTGTTTTAACCGCTATCGGTGCAAAAGCGAATATTTCCAATATCAATGCCACGGCGGTTCTTATTGTTTGCGGTTTTTTGATTGTGCTGATCCACGGTATTGGTATGCTGGTCGCGGCTCGAATTATTCGTGCTCCTATGTTTCTGGTGGCGACGGCAAGTCAGGCCAATATCGGCGGCGTTGCTTCAGCTCCGGTGGTTGCTGCGGTCTATCAACCAGGCTTGGCGTCTGTTGGGTTGCTTTTAGCGATTTTGGGTAATATAATGGGTACGTACCTCGGTATCATAACAGGACAATTGTGCCGGATTGCAGGACAATAAGATGATGAGAACGTGTATCGCGATCATCGCGATTCTTGTGTGTGCAGGTTGTCAAAAGGTTGAACAGTTTGAGTATGCTGCGCCCGTATCTATTCCGCATACCGCCCGGCAAATGAAGAGTCCGGGGTTTTGGATCGGAAAAATCCCCTATCCCGACCTCACTGCTCTTACTCCGAGTGAAATTGTAAAATTCAATTATCATATCGCCCACCAATTAAAACTTACCACGGACTTTAAAAGCATCCCTTCGAAATTTTCCGGTACATCGTTACGCCAGTCATTTTCTGAGGATCTTCAAGGCCAGCAGCGTAATGCGCGGTTTGATAAATCAGGCAGGAAAGTCAGTCGGCAGTTTTTTGACCAGATAAAGGCGAATATTAATATGGCCGCTATTCCCGCGTCGGTTCCTGCCCGGTTTGGGTTTGTCAGCCGGTATGCCGATCAGCGTATTCTTCCGAGCGATGAAATCCTGACCGGTAAACCGTTTGATTTCGAGTTTGACGAACTCCAGAATAGTTCTCTTGATATCGGAACGCCGCTTGTTATTGTCGCGGAAACCAAGGATCAGGTTTGGGTGTACGCGCATGCGCCGACAAGCTCCGGGTGGGTAAAAAAGAGCCGCGTTGCTCTTTGTTCCGAGGATGATTTCAAGCAGTTTTCCTATGGCAGGGCAACGTTTGTCGTTATTGCACCGAAAGCCGATATTTATTTGGATGAGGGGTTAACGAAATATTATGATTATGTCCGCATGGGGGCTGCATTTCCCGGTATTGGCGCCAGCGGCGATGCGGCGCAGATTATCATTCCGGTGCGTTCAATTGACGGGAAGTTCGTAGAACGGGCAGCTTTCGTAAAATACAGCGATGTCCATATCGGATATTTACCGTTTACTTCTCGCGTTATTATTGAGCAGGCGTTTAAATTGCTCAATGCCCCGTATGGATGGGGAGGTACGGATGGAGAGCAGGATTGCTCGAGTTTTATCCAGCAAATATTTGCGACGGTTGGTATTGATTTGCCGAGGAATTCAGCTGCTCAGGGGAACGTGGGAAAAAATCTGGGTGTTTTTGATGCCACAACCCCGGAGCGTAAAAAGATTTTTACTTTGATAAAAGAGGGTATTGGCGGCATAACATTGATTCAATTGAAAGGTCACGTACTTTTGTATTTGGGGATGGATAAGGGGCGTTTTTATGCTATTCATGAAACCTATGGATATGGCCAATTCCTTGGTGCCCGTAAAATCAGCAGGATCGTTAATCGTGTCGTGGTAAGCGATCTTTCACTCGGGAAAGGGTCACAGAAAGGTTCTCTTCTTGAACGGGTTGTTTCAATCAGGAAATTGGTTTTTTGAGGCGATTACGGATGCGCATGAAACGGGCGGTACTATTTTTTTGCATGGCGGCGATTGGTTCGGCGTTTGTATGGTGGGGTGGGCTGGCCAGCGGTGAAGTAAGAAAGGAAAATGCCATGGGGACAGAAAAACTGCAGGTAGCTACTTTTGCCGCGGGTTGTTTCTGGGGAGTGGAGGAATCATTTCGACTCGTTCCGGGAGTTGTTGCAACGAGAGTAGGGTTTACCGGAGGTACTATGCAGAATCCTACGTATAATGACGTTTGTTCCGATAGGACGGGGCATGCGGAAGCAGTTGAGGTGCAGTTTGATCCTGCATTCGTTTCGTTTGATGCTTTGTTGGAAGTTTTCTGGAAAATCCATGACCCGACTACTATTAATCGTCAAGGTCCCGATACGGGAAGCCAGTATCGCTCGGTGATTTTCTTTCACGATCAAGAACAGGAAAAAGCTGCGCGTGCTTCTATAGCTGCTTTGGAAAAATCAGGCAGATTCAAACGCGCAATTGTTACGCAGGTTGTTCCTGCGCAGGAATTTTATCCGGCGGAAGAGTATCACCAGAAATATTTCAAGAAACGCGGTATTTCTCCAACCTGTCATATTCCATAAACGAAGGGTGATTATAGTGCAGAAGCCTTTTGTGGCTCCTTTGAAAGAGGGGCAGCGGTATCAGCGTTTGGTGCAGGGAGTATCTGATTCCTGCGGTATTAAATCCGGTTTTGTTACCTTGCAGCCGGCAGAATCAATTGGTGAACATGTAACAGAATCTAAAGAAGAAGTTATTGTGTTGTTAAGCGGCTCGGCAAAAGTTTCGTATGGTGAAGGGCAATCGATAGATGCCGAGGCGCCATCCGCAGTCTATATGCCGCCCGAGACAAAGCATAATGTTACTAATGCAGGAACGAGTGAGCTTCGGTATGTGTTCATAACGAGTCCGGTTAATAAGTAAAAGAGGAGAGTAAAAATGAAAGTCGTATTGAAGATATTCGGCATTTTATGCATAGTCATGGTTGTTGCTTTTATCGGATTAGCAGTATGGGTTAAATTTTCCGGCAAAGGGTTCCTTGAAAAACAAATTACCGATGCGTGCAAGACTCAGACGACAATACAAAAGGTTTCGCTGAGTTTTCCTTTGAGGGTGACTCTTGAAGGGTTGCGATTTGGAGATTTGGCGTATGCTGAGAAGATTTCTTGTTCGCCGAATATTGTGGCTTTGTTGGCCGGAAAAATCGTGATCGACGGACTTGCCGTAGTTAATCCGGTGATTACGTTGCGTCAGTCACAGGACGGGTCTTTGAATATACCCGTTTTTGATCAAAAGGGCACACCCCCGCCTCAGGTTTTTGTGAACGGGCTTACGGTTAAACAGGGGAAATTTACGTTTACGGATTATAAAATCGATCCCGCGGGATTCATGATTACCGCAGATACGATCAAGGCGGATATTTCCAGGATTTCGTTCCCCTTTACGCAATTAAAAACCGATTTCTCGGCGTCCGCTGATTTGTTCGGTAAATCAAATGAAAAAATCGGAAGTTTTGACGCACAGGGTTGGTTTAATCTGTTGTCAAAGGATTTGGATGCGACAATCCGCTGTCAAGAAGTGCAGGTGGCATACTTTGCTCCGTATTACGGCGACTTCCTATCTAAAAAGAAACTTACGTCCGTTACCTTGAATTTAACCAACAAACTAACCGCGGTTAAAAATGAACTTACGGTAGTTTCAGATCTGAAATTGTTTAACTTTGTCTATGCCCAAACGGAGTCGACAGAAACGACGAGCGGGGTTGGTCAGCTCCCTGCGTTTACTGACGCGCTTGATCTATTTCGTGATGACAAGGGGGATTTGTCTTTGCAGTTCGTGATCAATACGAAATTGGATAATCCTGCTTTGAATGCGGAGCAGCTTAAAAAGACGGTACTTACCGCTGCTATGAAGAATTTAAAGAACCAGTCTCCGGAGCATATCATTCAAAAAGTAATTGATACGGTTTCGAAATTCAAGTCATTCGGCGAAGGGATGAAGAAAATGTTCGAGGAGAATCAAGACGAACAGAAATCATCGGATTCAAATGCGGGACAGGGGGTTGGCAATGAAACGAAATAGAATAGTCTTTCTGGCTGTATGTATTATGTGTATGGCACCATTCGGATTGGGTGCGCTGGCGTACGATATTAAAGATACCTTGTCAGTTATTCATTCGCGTAAAAGTGTCCGCCAGTATACGGGAGTCCCTGCGACAAAAGACGAGCTTATGACAATTCTTAAAGCAGGTATGGCCGCGCCTACTGCTATGGACAAGAGGCCGTGGCAGTTTGTCGTTATAACGCAGAAAAAGACGCTTGAGAAACTTTCTCTCGGTATGCCGTATTCAAAGATGCTTGTTTCAGCGGGCGCGGCGATTGTTGTTTGCGGGGACCTGTCCAAGACTATGCCGGGGAAAGCGCAGGAGTTTTGGGTGCAGGATTGTTCTGCTGTCTCGGAGAATATCCTTCTTGCTGCTGAAGCGACCGGGTTAGGGGCGGTTTGGACGGGTGTCTATCCTGCTGATGAACGCGTAGCTTTCGTGCGTCAGGCGCTTGGATTGCCGGAGACGATTATTCCATTGAATATCATTGCTGTTGGCCATCCGGTGGGAGTTGAAAAACCAAAAGATAAATTTGACGGCGCTACAATTCATTGGGAGAAGTGGTGAGATATTCTTTTCAACGCCCTGCCTGTATGTTCATGCGGGCAGGGCTTTTCTTGGGTAGACAGAGTAGAAGAAAAAAGTCAAATAAAAGGGGAGAGCGCCAATTTACAAGTTTGTAAGGTAGAGAGATACTATTGTTTACCATGCCTATTCCTTTACGCGTATTACTCGTTGAGGATTCTCAAAATGACGCCGTGCTGCTTGAGCGCGAACTGACGCGCGCAGACTATGCAGTAGTTTGTGAACGTGTTGAAACTGCTGAAGCCTTGCGGCAGACCCTCGATAAAAACCATTTCGATATCGTTATCGCCGATTATTCTCTTCCTTCCTTTAATGGCCTGCAAGCTTTGGCGATTATACGAGAGGTGAATGCAGATATACCGTTTCTTCTTATCTCAGGCACCGTTGGTGAAGAAATCGCCGTTTCTGCTATGCGCGCCGGTGCTAATGATTATATTTTAAAAGCTAATCTAGCCCGTATCCCGTCGGCTGTTGCCCGGGAGTTGCGCCAGGTCCGGGTTCGTATTGAAGGCCGCCATGCCCTTGAAGCGCTGCATCGCAGTGAACACCGCTTTCGTAACCTCGTTGAGCAAGCTACCGATTCCATTGTTGTCCATGATTTTCTGGGCAAAATTGTTGATGTTAATTCCCGGACATGTTCGGCGCTTGGTTATACAAGAGAAGAGCTGGTTGGCCGTACCATCTCGGATATCGAAGCGACATACACAAAAGAGCGTTTAACCCTGTTGTGGAAGAAAATAGCCGCGCATGGCACTATGATTGTAAACGGGATTTTGCGCAGAAAAGACGGGACGCATTTTCCGGTTGAAGTTAATATCGGCACTTTTGAAGCTGATACGGAGAAGCTTCTTATTGCCATTGTGCGTGATGTTACCGAGCGCAAAAGGCAGGAAGAAGCGCTGCGCCGATCAGAAGCGCAATATCGGCTCCTTTTTGAATCAAATCCGCATCCTCTCTATGTGTATGATAATAAAACACTGGAATTTTTGGCGGTGAATGAAGCTGCTGTTAAAAAATATGGATATAGCCGTGAAGAATTCCTGGGGATGAATCTCCGCACTATTTATTCAGCAGATGACTTTATCCGTTTTCAAAAGATACTACGCAAGCCCGGCGATAGCAACGGGGGGGTTGATGAACAAGGCGAGTGGAAACATTTTAGAAAAGACGGGACGTTGATGAGTGTGGAAATCATTTCGCACCCGATTATCTTTGAGGGGAAGGCAGCCGAACTTGTTTTATCAAATGATATTACGGAAAAGGTTAAAGCTCAGGAGATGAAGGAGAAATTGATCAGGGATGTTTCCCATGAATTAAAGACTCCTATTGCCATGATTGAGATGGCAGTTGATATGTTAAGCCGGGCATTGGAGGCGGATAATGCGGGAGCGGTTATCCGGGCGCATCATATTATCGATAACAATATTAAGCGTCTCCATAAGGATGTTTATACGATACTTGACTTTTCTGCGCGTACCCAGGGGAAAGGGAATGTTCCTCAAAGACGTGTGCGTTTGCGGGATATCATTGAGGAAATTCAAAATGATTTTAAGGACTCTGCGGCGCACAAAGGGCTTGTATTTACCATAAAAATCGACGCTTTCAGCGCACGCAAACAAGTTTTTTACAATGATATAAAAACTGTATTATATAATCTTGTCGATAATGCCGTTAAGTTTACGAGCCAGGGTTGTGTTTCCGTGAATATTAAGAAGCTCGTGAAAGGCCTCCAAATACAAGTTGCTGATTCAGGCTGCGGGATAGAAGAAAGTAACCAAAAAAAACTTTTTCTTAAGTTTTATAAGAGGCATCCGTCGTTGCCGGGTACGGGGCTTGGTTTGTCAATTGTGCGGGAGATCGTGTTAACATATAAAGGTACTTTGCGCGTTGATTCAAAAGGCGAGGGACAGGGGTGTCGTATTACGGTAGTTTTGCCGATAGGCGAACAAAGGAGGTCAGATGAAAAGAATTCTCATCGTAGAAGATGACCGGGATATGATTAATATTTACAAAGATATTTTCACGGGTACTTCAAATGCATTTTCTATTGATTATGAAGTTAATGCTCCGGCAGGTTTGACGAAACTCGAGAGAAACGACTATGATTTGATTATCCTTGATATTATTATGGAGCCGATGACCGGTGATTCATTCTTTTTATACGCGCGTAATAAAGAAAGATCCAAGAACACGCCGATTTTGATCGTGAGTGTGCTTTCCCGGGAACTTCTTGAGGCTTTGCGTAAAATGAACCACGTACGGTTTGTGAAAAAGCCGATTAAGAAGGAAGATTTCTTGCGTTCAGTCAATGATGCCCTTATGCTTAACAATGCTTCAATACCTTCCAGTTAGCCGCTGCCATTGTCTTATCCATTGCGCAAATTTTATTGAAGACGCCTCTTAAATAGAGTACAATATCTCCCTATATGCAAGGAGGTATTGTGTCTATTGTAGTGAATAGTATACTCGAGATTTGGCATGTTTTGAGCGATGCTTCAGTCTATATTATTTTCGGCTTGCTAATTACCGGGATTATTCATGCGTTAGTCGATCAGCATAAAATCGCTCGATATTTAGGCAGGCCGGGTTTGCGGTCTGTGATACTGGCTGCTTTGTGCGGTGTCCCGCTGCCTTTGTGCTCCTGCAGCGTTATTCCCGCAGCTATTTCATTGCGTAAAAGCGGGGCTTCAAAAGGAGCCACGCTATCTTTTTTGATTTCGACTCCGGAATCAGGGGTTGATTCAATTGCGATTTCCTATGCGCTTCTTGATATTCCGATGACTATTATCCGGCCTGTTGCAGCCTTTATAACCGCGTTTGTTGCGGGGATCTCAGAGAATATTTTCGGCAAAGAACATAATCCGCACACGCACATACATTCTAAAACCTGTATTTTGTGCGATGAGACTCTTGAACATGTTCATGCAAGGACGGAACGTTTTCGGCTTGCTATGCGGTATGTTTTTGGGGAATTGCTTGCTGATCTTGCGATGTGGTTATTGTTAGGGATAGTATTGGCGGGAATAATTTCGTATTGTATCCCGGCTTCGTTCATCGGACAGTATCTTGGTTCCGGTTGGCAGGCAATGCTGAGTATGCTTATTATCGGGATTCCGTTGTATATTTGCGCGTCTTCTTCGACCCCGATCGCTGCCGCTTGCATCGCAAAAGGCATGAGTCCGGGCGTAGCGCTGGTATTTCTACTCGCGGGCCCTGCTACCAATGTGGCGACAATTCTTGCGGTTGTTAAATTTTTGGGAAAACGTTCAGCGGTTATATATGTAATGTCAATAGCCGTGTGCGCGGTTCTTTTAGGGTTTGCGGTTAATTATATATATGGATTATTGGGTCTTCAGGCGTCTTCGGTGGTTGGCAAAGCCTCTGAGATTGTGCCGGAGCCGATACGTATTGGTGCGGCATTTTTATTGTTGGCACTTATGATCCGGGCGTTGTTTTTCCAGAAGAAACATTGTTCCGATAAGTCGTGTGCGTGTCATTGAAAGAAGGTAACGGTATGGGGCTCATCAATATTCAAAAAATTCCTACGGTTGAAGAGATTCTTGCGGACATGCCGCTTGATAGCCAGTTGCGGGCTCGTAAAGAAAAGCGTGATTCCGAGATCCAACAGATCTTTCAAGGAACGAGTAAAAAATATCTTATTATTATCGGTCCTTGTTCGGCAGATAATGAAGAATCGGTGTGTGAATATACCCGGCGGCTGGCTGATCTTCAATATAAAGTGCAGGATCAATTGGTTTTGGTGCCGCGGATCTATACGAATAAACCGCGTACGACCGGCAAAGGGTATAAAGGAATGGCTCATCAGCCGGATCCCGGAGAAGAACCCAACATTGTTCAGGGTTTGAAGGCGATCCGCAACCTTCATGTGCGCGTGTTGCGGGAGACAGGGCTTTCCGCAGCGGATGAGATGCTGTATCCGGGGAATTATCCGTATCTTGAAGACGTATTAAGTTATGTCGCAGTTGGTGCTCGTTCCGTGGAGAACCAGGAACATCGCCTGACCGCAAGCGGACTGACGGTGCCGGTTGGGATGAAGAATCCCACGAGCGGAGACCTTAATGTAATGTTGAATGCTGTGCAAGCCGCGCACATGGCGCATGTTTTTATTTACAACGGCTGGCAGGTAAAGACTTCCGGCAATTCATTCACTCATTGTATCCTGCGCGGATCGGTTAATCAGTATGGCCAGAGTATTCCCAACTACCATTATGAGGATTTGATCCGCACCGCTCAGATGTATCAAGAGCGGGGATGCGATTATCCGACGATTATTGTCGATACTAATCACGCTAATTCCAATAAACAGTTTTTTCAGCAGTCGCGTATCGCTCATGAGATTATGCACAGTATCAAAACCTGCGAATTGTTGCGCGGGATTGTTAAAGGTCTTATGATCGAGAGTTATTTGGAGGAGGGGTGCCAGGATGCTCCCGGCAAAGAGTTTGGGAAATCAATTACGGATGCCTGTCTTGGTTGGGATGATTCTGAACGTCTCGTTCTTGATCTGGCAGATATCGTTTCAAAACTGTAACCTTTTTTAACAACCACACGGGGGTGCGTGTGAAGGAGGTCGTGCAATGACAACAGGCTTAACTGCGATTAACGAAAAAGTGAAGAAAGAGAGCGCGTTTGTTTCGACGCTAACAGCCGAGATCCATAAAGTTATCGTTGGCCAGGAGTATCTGGTTAACAGGCTTTTGATCGGTTTCTTGTCAAACGGCCACATTTTAGTTGAAGGTGTTCCCGGTTTAGCAAAGACCCTTGCCATTAAAACGCTTGCCCAGACGATCCACTCGAAATTCCAACGGATTCAATTCACGCCGGATCTTTTGCCGGCTGATTTAATCGGGACGCTTATTTATAATCCGAAAGAGGGCGTGTTTACCACGAAAAAAGGGCCGATTTTTGCGAATATAATTCTTGCTGATGAAATAAACCGCGCACCCGCCAAGGTGCAGAGCGCGCTTTTAGAGGCGATGCAGGAGCGCCAGGTTACCATCAGTGAGACAACATTTAAATTGGAAGAGCCGTTTTTGGTTATGGCGACGCAGAATCCTATTGAACAGGAGGGAACGTATCCGCTTCCGGAAGCTCAGGTTGACCGCTTTATGTTGAAAATTTCTATCACGTATCCGACAATAGAAGAAGAACAGAAAATCTTGAAGCGTATGGGGTTTACCAGCGTTCAAACGGGCGTGAATCCCGTTATTGAGCCCGGAGATATTCTCCGCGCGCAGCATGTTGTAGATGAAGTTTATATGGATGAAAAAATCGAAAAATATATCCTGGATATTGTTTTTGCCACGCGTCAGCCGGCGCGGTATAAACTTGACGATTTATCAGGTCTCATCCAGTACGGCGCTTCTCCCCGCGCAACGCTTTGTTTGGTCTTGGCCAGCAAAGCACATGCTTTTATTGATGGCAGAGGGTATGTTACTCCGCAGGATGTTAAATTCATAGCAGCCGATGTGCTCCGGCACCGTGTTATTCCCAGTTATGAAGCAGAAGCCGAAGAGAAGACTTCTGATGATATCATTAAGCGTATCTTAAACGAGATCGAGGTCCCCTAACCCGTATCGCGCCTGATTCCTGGTTTTGCATTGACAAAACTTTTGTAATAAGGATATGCGATGATCCCCAAGGAAGTATTAAAAGATATCCGCCGTATACAGATTACGACCGCACGCATGGTCAGCGATGTTTTTGCCGGCCAGTACCAGAGCGTTTTTAAAGGTAAGGGCATGGAGTTTGACGAAGTGCGTGAATATCTCCCCGGTGATGAGATACGTTCTATTGATTGGAACGTCACTGCCCGTATGGGGCATCCCTATGTGAAAAAATTCGTTGAAGAGCGTGAATTGACGGTTATGCTCCTTTTGGATATGTCGGCTTCGTCATATTTCGGTTCTGTCCGGCAGCTTAAAGTTCATTGCGCGGCGCAGATCTGTTCGGTGCTGGCGTTATCGGCTGTGCGTAATAATGATAAAGTCGGTTTTTTAGGGTTTACTGATTCCATCGAAAAATTTATTCCTCCGCGCAAAGGCGTTCGCCATGTCCTGCGGGTTGTGCGTGAAGCGTTGTATTTCAAAGCTGCCGGTACAAGGACTGATATTGCAGCTGCTCTGGAATACCTGAACCGGGTTGTACGCCGACGCAGTGTTGTGTTTCTCATTTCTGATTTCTATTCCCCGGATTTCAAAAAAGTCCTTCGTGTCGCCAATAAACGGCATGATATTGTCGCTATTACGATCACTGATCCGCGGGAACTTGCACTGCCGCCTGTTGGTATGATCCGTTTGATTGATCCTGAAACTAACGAATCCTTTGTGGTTGATACTTCTGATAAACGGGTACGGGATGATTTTGCGCAGGATGCACGTGGCCGGCTTAAAGAGAGACAGTCATTGTTTACATCTGCGCATGTTGATACTATTGACGTGCGCACTGATGTGCCATATGCCTCAAGTCTTATCCGTTTTTTCCGCCAGCGTGAAAGGAGGAGATTGTGATCCGGGATATCAGGGATATTAAAGCTCCTCTTGAGATTATTTCGCCATGGCAGGTTGCGATGATCGCGCTTATTGTTCTTTTTGTGATCGCGACAGTAATCCTGATTATTATGACGCTCCGGAGAAAATCCGCTGAGGGTGTTGTGCGTTTGCGCTCCGCACACGAAATTGCCTATGAACAATTAGAGACATTGCTGGGGAAGCGATTGCCTGCTTCAGGCAAGTTGAAAGAGTATTTTAGCGAGCTTGCGGATATCGTCAGGCATTATTTGGAAAACCGGTTTGATTTAAGGGCGCCCGAGATGACGACTGAGGAGTTTTTGCTTTTTGCGCGGGACGTTTCTTCCCTGGCGGTTGCTCACCGTGAATTATTACGTGATTTTCTGACCACCTGTGATTTGGTAAAATTCGCCAAATACGCGCCGCCAGATACCGAGATAGATGCGGCATTTCAGATCGCAAAAAAGTTTGTTGATGAAACAAAAATAGTGATTCCTCAGCAGAAATGATCATCCATTCGCCGATTTTTTTATTGTTGATTCCTTTTGCCGTTGCGTTTGTATTGTATGCTCAGATTAAGACGCGTTCGGCGGGAATTCGCTTTTCAAGTGGCACGATCGTGGAAGGCATTAAGCCGACCCTTACGATGCGGCTCCGGCAGTATGTGTTTGTGGTCCGGATTATTGCGTTGATTCTTTTGATTATTGCTTTGGCGCGTCCGCAATCTCCGGTTGAGGATTCGAAAATAGAGACTGAAGGTATCGATATCGTCCTGGCGATCGATTCTTCAACGAGTATGCTTGCTGAAGATTTTACTATCGGCGGCAAGCGGATGAGCAGGGTGGAAGTTGTGCTTGATGTTGTTAAGGATTTCATCAAGGGAAGGCAGAGCGATCGTATCGGCTTGGTTACATTTGCTGCGCGCGCGTATACCGTTTGTCCGTTAACCAGGGATTACGGATGGCTTCAGACAAATTTACAACGGATCCGCGCGGGTATGCTTGAGGATGGCACTGCTCTTGGCTCCGGTATCGCCGCGTCACTCAATCGCCTGAAAAACTCAAAAGCAAAGAGCAAAATCATTATTCTACTGACTGATGGCCGTAATAATACCGGATCAATTTCTCCTCGAACTGCTGCCGAGGCAGCGCGCGCTTTGCGCGTCAAGATATATACTATTGGCGCGGGGGCTCAAGGTTTAGTGCCGTTTCCGGTGCGGGATTTCTGGGGAAATAAAGCATATCAACAGGTAGAACTCGATCTGGATGAGAATTCATTACGGGAGATTTCATCGGTAACGGGCGGGAAATTCTTTCGGGCAACCGATACGGAGACATTGCGGAAAATTTACGGTGAAATCGATCGTTTGGAAAAAACACCCCTTGAAGATAAAAGTTATCAGGAGTACCAAGAGCTATTCCCCGGATTTTTAGCCGTAGGTCTGGTATTTTTACTGTTTGAAATAATTGTGTCGCAAACAATTTTGAGGACGATTCCGTAGGAGATAGGCGCGTATGCATTTTGCCCGGCCGGATTTTTTATACATCGTTATACTTGGTTCCACGCTAATAATCATATTTCTTGTTATCAGCTTCCGTCAACGCACCAGGGCTTTGCAGCTTTTTGCTGATAAAGCATTATTAGGCGAGCTGTTGAAAGGCGTATCGTTCCGCCGGAAAAAGATAAAAGCGTTTCTTTTGGCCGGCGCAGTGATTTTTTCTTTATGTGCGTTGCTTCGGCCGCAGTGGGGTTTCCAGTGGCACGAGATTAAGCGACGGGGGCTTGCTATCATGATTGCGCTTGATACCTCAAGGAGTATGCTTGCCAGGGATGTTCTCCCCAGCAGGCTGGACCGTTCAAAACTTGCTATCAAGGATTTTGTGGGGAAGCTTTCCGGTGACCGCCTTGGTTTGGTGGCATTCGCCGGGAGTGCGTTTGTTGTTTGTCCCCTGACTAATGATTACGGCGGATTTCTTTTGGCATTGGATGATACTGATACGTCATCTATTCCCCGGGGAGGGACAGCGATAGTCAGCGCTATCCGTGAGGCGATGCGTGCGTATCGGAGCCAACCTTCGGAACACAAAATACTTATTCTTATAACTGACGGCGAAGATCATGAAGAAGATCCTCTTGCTATAGCGCGCCAGGCAAAGAAGGAAGGGATCACTATATATTGTATCGGCATCGGGACTCGGGAAGGCGATCTTATTGCAGTTGAGAATCAGAATGAGCGTTCATACGTTAAAGATAGTTCCGGTAATGTGGTAAAATCCCGGTTGAACGAAGATATTTTACAGAAGATTGCCCTTGCAACAGGGGGAGTTTATATCCGCTCAACATCAACTGAATTCGGGCTCGAGTTGTTATATAAGGAGAAGTTTGCGGGATTTGAGAGACAGGAATTCCAGGGTTTATTGCACAAGCGTTATTCCGAGCGTTTTCAGATACTTCTTGTGTTGGCAGTCGTTTGTATCCTGATTGAGGTTTTTATTTCAGAGAATAAATGAAAAAACTTATTGTGGCTGCAGGTATGATTGTTACGCTGGTTATTCCCGTGTATGCGGGGCAGGGAGAATGGAAGTTACAACAGGGGAATCGGTTTTATCATCAGGATAAATTTCAGGAAGCTACGCAATTATATTCGGATGCCGTCGAGCTTGATCCGAACCGTTCATTATACCGTTTCAATCTGGGTGACGGGTTCTATAAATCAGGGAATTATCCTGCTGCAGCAAAATCATTTGAGCAGGCAATGGCGACGGCTGACAAAAAACTTGAAGAAAAAGCGGCATATAATTTAGGAAACGCGGAATTCAAATGGGGGGTAAGCCAGGAGAACGCGGATATTAACAAAGCTATTGAATTGGTTGAACATTCGATCAGGCATTATAAACGTTCTGTTGAGCTTTATGCATATGATACCGATGCGAAAGTCAATCAGGCGGTTGCTGAGGAGAAGTTGAAAGAGTTGCAGGAGAGAAAGAAAAAAGAGTCTCAGCAGCAAAAACGAGAACAGAATAAACAAGAAGAACAAAATAAGCAGCAGAATCAGCAGGGTCAACAGAATCAGCAGAGCCAGCAGAATCAGCAAGGCCAGCAGAATCAACAGGAACAGGAGAGTCAGCACGATCAGGGTCAGCAAAGAAAGGACCAAAAAACGAGTTCCGGTTCAGAACAGGAAGAGCAGGGTAAACAAAATAATTCCCGGGACGGGAAATCTCAACAAGATAAATCAAAGGAGCAGAAAGAGCAGCAATCCGGAAGTGATTTCAAG
>Ga0116171_10000082_pt1 | contig 91332 bp, 80 predicted proteins | sample AD_JPNHW2_MetaG_FD_89798 | JGI IMG/M metagenome (GOLD analysis project Ga0116171, IMG submission 89798) | Active sludge microbial communities of municipal wastewater-treating anaerobic digesters from Japan - AD_JPNHW2_MetaG | ecosystem: Engineered > Bioreactor > Anaerobic > Digestate | place...
GCATACACAGGGGAGAGGAACCGGTGATAAGCGGTGAAAAAGGCATCTGTAACATCTTTTTCACAAACTGTAACCTTCAATGTGTCTATTGTCAGAATTACCAGATCAGCGATAACACTTCTGACCGTTCAGACCAGGATTTGACCCTGGAAGAAACGGTGAAGAATGTCGTCAGAATACTGGAGAATGGCATAAACCGCGTCGGTTTCGTTTCACCCTCTCATTTCATACCACAGATGCTGATGATTATTGAAAGTGTCAGATCATTGGGTTTTCGGCCTGTATGGGTCTATAATTCAAATGGATATGATAAGGTAACAACTTTAAGGATGCTGGAAGGAATTATAGATGTCTATCTTCCTGATTTTAAATATAGTGATTCCTCATTGGGCGCTGCTCTTTCTGATGCTCACGATTATCCGAAAGTGGCCGGAAATGCCCTGAAAGAGATGTTTCGGCAGAAAGGTTCCACCCTGATTCTGGATGAAAACAGGAACGCAGAATCAGGAATGGTAGTACGTCATTTGGTTCTTCCGGGAGCGGTTGAAAACAGCATTCAGGTACTTCGTTTTCTTGCTGAAGAACTCTCTCCAAGAATTCATGTTTCACTTATGGCACAGTATTATCCAACACCGCGGGTATGCAATCATCCGCAACTTGGCAGGAGAGTGACCTCCAAAGAGTACCGTGAAGTCATAAGTGCCATGGAGAAGCTTGGAATGCACCATGGATGGATTCAGGAATTCGACAGCAGTGACTTTTACCGCCCCGATTTTAACCGTGACCATCCATTTGAATTATAATGCGGTAGATCAAAGTCGGATAAATCCGGAGGATTCAACTAATTTCTTTGCCTGCTTGTTGAAATCTGTTTATTTTTGAAACCCGATTCAATTATTAAAAATCTCCTTTAAAAAATTTGTCATGAAGAATTTGTTTACATTGTCATTCCTTGCATTGTTCATCTTAGCCACTACGGGACTTTCTGCGCAGGAAAAAGAAAAAAAATCTGATTCCGGTTATCAGTTTACGCTGGTCAAGAAATTACCTGCTACTTCTGTAAAAAATCAATATCGTTCGAGCACATGCTGGAGTTATTCAACGATTTCGTTCCTTGAGTCGGAACTTTTGCGTATGGGAAAGGATACCTTTGATCTTTCCGACATGTTCCCGGTTCACAAAGCCTATCCGGAGAAAGCAGAGATGTACATTCGGTTTAACGGAAAGCATAATTTCGGACCAGGCGGGGCAGCGCATGATGTAATCAATATGTTGCGCAAATATGGTATAACACCCGAGTCGGCATACTCCGGACATGTGATTGGTGAAGTGAATCCGGTTCATGGTGAAATGGATGCCGTACTGGAAGCAACAGTCGAAGCCGTTGCAAAAAACCCTAATCGGAAACTTACACCGGTTTGGCAGAAGGGATTCAACGGCCTGGTTGACGCGTACCTTGGAACCATTCCGGATAAATTTACCTACAAAGGCACCGAGTACACCCCCCGTTCATTTGCCGATATGCTCGGAATAAATCCGGATGATTATGTTGAGATTACATCTTATACTCACCATCCGTTTTATTCAAAATTCATTATTGAAATTCCCGATAACTGGGCCATGGATGAGGTTTATAATGTTCCCCTTGATGACATGATCAGGATCATTGACAATTCAATTGACCAGGGCTACACGGTAGCCTGGGGTGCCGATGTCAGTGAAAAAGGCTTTACCTGGAAAAACGGAATTGCCATCGTGCCCGATAAAAATGTCAGTGAAATAACGGGAATGGATAAAGACCGTTGGGGCAAGCTCAGTGATGCAGAGAAGGAAAAGATGTTGTTAAAATTTGAACATCCCGTCAAGGAAAAAGATATAACCCAGGAGATGCGTCAGGTAGAATTTGACAACTACCAGACCACCGATGACCATGGGCTTCATCTCGTTGGAATTGCCAGAGACCAGAACGGTACCAAATATTATCTTGTAAAAAACTCCTGGGGCCTCGACGGCAATCCTTACAATGGTTATATTTATGTTTCAGAAGCTTATATCCGACTGAAAACTATGGATCTTATGGTCCATAAAAATGCTGTACCAAAGGATTTAAGAAATAAGCTTGAAATGAAATAATCAGACAACCGGAATAATCCTTCTGATTTTAATACCCTGTGTGTCTGGTGGTGAAATATTCCGATTCACAGAGCTTACCATCGGCCTTTTTGTGTCGGGCGGTTCAGCGATTCCTTCAGCAGAAGTAAATATTCTGCCCTGGGTACCTCAGTCGCGCCGAGATTGGCCAGATGCTTGGTTGAAATCTGACAATCGATGAGCCTGATCCTCCATTGTTTGCTGCGCTCAACGAGTGCATAAAAAGCTACCTTGGATGCATCATTGACAGTGTGGAACATACTTTCACCGAAAAATACTTCACCGAGTGAAATGCCATATAATCCGCCTGCCAGTGAATCGTTCAGGAAAACTTCGACTGAATGCCCAATGCCCATATCATATAATGTGCTGTAAGCCTCAATGAACCTGTCACTGATCCAGGTACCTTCCTGATCTGGCCTTGCAGTATCGGCACATGCGCGGATCACCTCGTAAAAAGAGGTGTCGAACCGAATTTTAAAGATATTTTTCTGTACGGTTCTGATCAGACTTTTCGGAGCCTTGAATCGATCCGGAAACAAGATCATTCGGGGGTCGGGAGAATACCAGAAAATATCAGAACCATCATCGAACCAGGGGAATATACCTTGAGCGTATGCATTCAATAACCGGGCAGGCGAAAGATCTCCACCGATGGCAATCAACCCGTCAGGTTCAGTCTCTTCTGCCGGTGGAAATACCGGCTCATCCGGTAAAAGAAAAACTGTCATTCCGAATGAAATTTTAAAAAGTTTACTTTATCTATTGTGTTTATTCAAGGCTTTCATGAGCGGCAGCAAGTATCCTTTGACAGGCTTCTTCCAGCTCATCAGGAGTTATTGTTAACGGAGGTGCAATCCGGAAGGTAGCGGGTCGGAACATATACCAATCAATGATGGCTCCATGGCCGATCGCCGACCTCATAAATTGCTCTTTCTTTTCCGGATTTTTAAGATCAATCCCAAGTGCAAGTCCTGCCCGGCGTACTGTACTGAACCCGGGATGATGTCCCAGTTTTTCTTCGAGGATCCTGCCTTTCCCTTCCACCTGCCCGAGCAGATTTTCTGACAACAATACATCCAATCCGGCTATTGCCGCAGCACAAGAAACCGGATGCCCGCCAAAAGTGGTGATATGACCCAATTCAGGATTATATGCAAGGGTATCCATGATCTCTTTTGATGAAATGAAGGCCCCTAGTGGCATCCCGGCGCCAAGCGCTTTAGCCAGGGCCAGAATATCAGGTATAAAACCGAAATGCTCAAAACTGAACATCTTACCGGTCCTACCCAGGCCCATTTGAATATCATCCAACAGGATCAGAACTTTCAGATCACGACATCTTTTTACCAAACAGTCGATGAATTCCTGATGAATTGATACAATTCCGGCTTCAGCCTGCACGGTTTCCAGCACCACACATGCCGTGTCGGAAGTGATGGTTTCCAGATGGCTAAGGTTGTTGAATTCTATTTGTCTGATACCCGGAAGTAGGGGGCGGTAAGCGTTTTTCAATGATTCATTGCCTGTTATACTCAGGCTTCCGTGGGTGCTCCCGTGATAGGCATTGTAAAATGAGATGATCCCGCTCCGACCTGTATATCGTTTGGCTAGCTTTAAGGCTCCTTCTATGGCTTCACTCCCTGAATTAACGAAAAAAACGTTACTAAGTGTTTCAGGGAGCAGCGACACCAGTTTCTTAGCCAATTTCACTTGTGGGGATTGAATAAATTCACCATAAACATTAAGATGCAAATATTTGTCTGTCTGTTCAATGATTGCCTGAATGACTTTCGGATGACGGTGCCCCACATTGCTTACAGTGATCCCCGACACCAGATCCATGAATTTTTTTCCTGTTCGGTCATAAAACCAGATACCGTCTGCTTTCACGATTTCAAGATCCATGGCATTAAAGGAGGGTAAACCCAGGTGACGATAAAAGATTTCTCTGTCGGTCATAAAATAGAATTAAAACTGTATTTCAACAAAAATGTAAAATATTTACTTTGCTATGATTTCATAAGGTGAAGAGAAGGGTTTCATTATTGCAAACCTGTTCTGATCCGTTATATAACAGGCCAAAGATATAAAATCGTATAGATTGGATACATTTGCAGTGGGAGAGAGCCGTTGCATTCTTTCAACACATCTAAATCGTTTCTCAAAAGATTTAACCCATGAAAAATAAAGTTGTCATCATCACCGGCGCATCATCCGGAATAGGGAAAGCCCTGGCGCTGGAATTGGCCCGCCGGGGAGCCAAACTGGTACTTGCATCACGCACACCCGTAAACCAACCGGAGTTTTCAGGAGATCATCCGGAAATATTGTTCGTGAAGACCGACGTAACCCGTGAAGAAGATTGCAAAAACCTGATAAACCAAACCATCGAAAAATTCGGCCGTATCGATATCCTGATCAACAATGCCGGGATCTCGATGAGGGCATTGTTTGAAGATGTTGACCTGAATGTAATCCGGAAACTAATGGATACCAACTTTTGGGGAACCGTGTATTGTTCAAAATTCGCATTGCCCTATCTGCTCCTGTCCCATGGTTCACTGGTTGGAGTCTCATCGGTAGCCGGTTATAAAGGATTGCCAGGACGAACAGGATATTCTGCCTCCAAATTTGCCATGCAGGGTTTTCTTGAAGTCGTCCGGATCGAAAACATGAAGAAAAATTTGCATGTTCTGATTGCCTGCCCGGGATTCACAGCATCCAACATCCGCAATGTGGCACTCTCTAAAGATGGATCAGCACAGGGAGAGACCCCACTCGACGAAAGCATGCTGATGACGGCCGAGTCAGTTGCAGCTCACATCATCCACGCAATTGAAAAAAGAAAAGACCGTATTGTCCTTACCACAACGGGAAGGATGACCGTCCTTCTCAATAAATTCTTCCCAAAATTCATGGACCGGATGGTCTATAACCATATGGCAAAAGAACCCAACTCACCGTTCAAATAACCTGGGATCGTCAGTTTATTTTGATCTTGGATGGAACTGAATGATTGTGCTGCGCAAATAGTTGCGATCCAAATGGGTATAGATTTCGGTCGTGGTAATGGATTCATGTCCGAGCATTTCCTGCACCGCCCTCAGGTCAGCTCCGCCTTCAACCAGATGGGTGGCAAAGGAGTGCCGGAAGGTATGAGGACTGATCTTCTTTTTTATTCCTCCGCGAATCGCAAGTTCCCTGATGATATGGAATACCATGACCCGCGAAAGATGGCTCCCGCGCCTGTTTAGAAAAACAAAATCTTCCTGACCATAAGCAATTTTCCCCAGAGGTCGAACCTCCTGAAGATAGTATTCAAGTTCCTTCTGAGCAACCCGCCCGACTGGAACCAGCCGTTCTTTATCACCTTTTCCAGTGATTTTGACAAACCCTTCATGAAAATGAAGGTTGGATATCTTAAGCGTAATCAGTTCTGAAACCCTGAGTCCGCATCCATAAAGGGTCTCAAGCATTGCTTTATTACGCCTTCCTTCGGGTTTGCTTTGGTCGATCTGAGCAATGAGCCGGTCGATCTCCTCCACACTGAGGAAAACGGGAAGTTTCCGCCCTATTTTTGGCAATTCCAACAATTCGGTCGGATCCTTGTCGATCAGGTTTTCAAGCAAAAGATATCTGAAGAATGATCTTAATCCTGAAATTACCCGGGCTTGTGTCCGGGCTGTCATTCCCAGTTCAGTTACCCATTTAAGAAAATCCTGAAAATGTTGCAATTCAATCGTTTCCGGCGTGACATTCAATCCACGGGATTCAAGAAATTGTAAGATCTTTGTGACATCATGAACATATGCCTCCACCGAATGGACCGACAACGACCTTTCAAGCTGAAGGAAAGATTTAAATCCATTGATATAAGATTGCCACATCATAAATGAGAAAACAATTCAATCAGGCCAAATTAGGAAATTTATTTTAGCCTGAAATATATTTTGTTTTTTCGAGGGAATCGTTTAATTTTGCAGTCCCGAAAAATAAAGCGTTTAAAGATGGCAAAGAAGAGTAAAGATCAACGGATTCAGGTGATCCTCGAATGTACCGAACAAAAAACAAGCGGTGTCCCAGGTGTATCACGGTACATCACTACGAAAAATAAGAAAAATACACCGGAGAGAATTGAATTGAAAAAATTCAACCCTTACCTGAAAAAAGTCACGGTTCACAAAGAAATTAAATAATTCAAGATATGGCAAAGAAAGTTGTTGCATCATTTAAAGCTACCTCTGGAAAAGATTTCACGAAAGTTATCCGGATGGTTAAGTCTCCCAAAACCGGAGCTTATGTTTTTAAAGAAACGATTGTCGCCAACGATATGGTTAAGGATTTTTTAGCCAATAAAGAAAATTAGTAAAGTCAACCATTTTACTGTAAAGCTTTTTTCTTCGGAAAAAAGCTTTTTTTATATATGAGGTTTTCAATATGGGTCTCTTCAATATATTTTCACGGGATAAGAAAGAACGCCTTGACCAGGGGCTCCAGAAAACGAAATCAAACATCATTACCAGAATTTCTAAATCCATCATTGGGAAATCAACCATTGATGATGAGGTCCTAGATAACCTGGAAGAGATACTGGTCACATCGGATGTTGGCGTTGAAACGACTCTGAAGATTATCGACCGGATTCAGAAACGTGTCTCCATGGATAAGTATCTTGGAACCGGCGAATTGAATTCAATTCTGAGAGAAGAGATTGCAGCGTTACTCCAGGAAAACAATATTCAGGATTTTACTGAATTTTTGATTCCTGAAGGGAAAAAACCTTATGTCATCATGGTTGTTGGGGTCAACGGCGTGGGTAAAACTACAACCATTGGCAAACTGGCCAATCAATTTGTTAAGTCGGGAAAAAGTGTATTGCTGGGCGCAGCAGATACTTTTCGCGCAGCCGCGGTCGACCAGATCACCATCTGGGCCGATAGGGTAGGGGTCCCCGTTATTACCCAGGGAATGGGCGCCGATCCTGCCTCGGTCGCTTTCGATACGTTGAAATCAGCAATAGCCCGTGATACCGATGTCGTCATTATCGATACAGCCGGCCGATTACATAACAAAGTCAACCTGATGAACGAACTTTCGAAAATCAGAAAAGTTATGCAAAAATTAATGCCGGAAGCGCCCCATGAAATATTGCTCATCTTAGATGCTTCTACCGGACAGAATGCTTTCGAACAGGCTAAACAGTTTACGGCTGCCACCGAAGTGAATGCACTGGCTCTGACCAAGCTTGATGGTACTGCCAAGGGAGGTGTTGTGATCGGGATTTCAGATCAGTTTAAAATTCCGGTTAAATATATTGGTGTGGGCGAAGGAATTGATGACCTCCAGGTATTTAACCGGATCGAATTCGTCGACAGCCTGTTCAATAACTGATTTCATTGAAAACAAAACCGAACTTTCGGAAAATCGGATTTGTATCCCTCGGATGTGCTAAAAACCTCGTCGATACCGAGGCGCTGATGAAACAGGCAGAACACAACGGTTTTGATATCCAATATAACCCGGATGGCAGAGATTATATCGATGCTGCAATTATTAATACCTGTGGTTTTATTCACGATGCCAAAAAAGAATCCATCGATACCATCCTGGAATTTGTAACAGCTAAAAAGAATGACAGGATAGGTCGGCTCTTTGTCATGGGATGCCTGTCCGAGCGGTATAAATCAGAGCTAACAGAAGAAATCCCGGAAGTGGATGGCTTTTTTGGAGTCAATGATTTTAAGAGAGTCCTTGAACGGCTCGGGGGAACCTACCGGCAAGAGTTGGTCGGTGAGAGATGGTTAACCACTCCCCGCCACTATGCCTACCTGAAAATTGCTGAAGGATGTGACCGTAGATGCTCTTTCTGCGCCATTCCATCTATCCGAGGAAACCACGTTAGCCGACCGGAAGATGAGATCCTCCGGGAAGCAAGAATCCTTGTGAAAGGTGGAGTCAAAGAACTTAATATCATTTCCCAGGACACGACTTATTTTGGACTTGACACCCATCATACAAGGCGCCTTCCGAATCTCTTGCGCAATTTGGCAGAAATCAAGGGATTGGACTGGATTCGTCTTCACTATACCTATCCCGATGGATTTCCAGATGAACTCTTCGAGGTAATAAATTCATACCAAAATATCTGCAAATACATTGATATTCCGCTGCAACATATCAGCGATCGTATCCTGAAGTCAATGCGACGGGGCATAAACGGGAAAGAAACACGGATGCTTATTGAAAAAATTCGAAACAGGATACCCGGGGTTGCAATCCGAACAACGCTCATTGTGGGCTACCCGGGAGAAACAAGGTCTGAATTTCTTGAACTGAAAAAGTTTGTAGAAGAATTCAAATTCGATCGTCTCGGGGCTTTTACCTACTCAGCCGAAGAGGGCACGTCAGCATTTACTTTCAAGGATTCCGTTACCACCCGAACCAAAGAAAACCGACTCGAAGAACTTATGAATACGCAGGATCAGATATCTCATGAACTGAACCAAAACAAGATAGGCAAAATCATGACTGTTATCATTGACCGCAGTGAAGGCGACTATTTCATTGGCCGGTCAGAATTCGATTCACCCGAGGTTGATAATGAGATCCTGATAAAAAGGCAGGATCAGGTAATTGCACCCGGAACTTTTTGTACAGTGCGCGTAACAGGAAATGAAAGCTTTGATTTATTTGCGGTAATAATGTAATTTTGACAATCTATCAATATTTTACTTTATGAAGAACAAAATCCTTTTTTTAGTGATCCTCCTAATGCTTTCAGTAACCATGAAAGCACAAACTCCTTCAAGAGACAACAAAATTTCTGACACAACAAATAAATCTGATAATCAGGGAAATAAATATGGTTATTGGATCGAAAAACAGGGTGACGCGACCTTTAAAGGGGAATACCTGAACAATAGAAAAGTAAAAAACTGGGTCGGATACTATCCTAACAAAATGATTTATCGGATCGACTATTACACCAACGGCAATAAGGACGGGATTTCTATTCAATTTGATCGTAAAGGGAAAGTCAGCCTTGTTGAGAATTATAAGGACGGACTTTTAAATGGGGAAACGGTATCATATGGACAATATAATGATTTTCCGCTCTCTGATGGTGAATACAAAAATGGTAAAAAGAATGGTACTTTTAGAAAATTTGCTGATAATGGGAAAATACAGGAAGAGACAAATTTCAAGGATGATATGAAAGATGGCGCTTCAAAATGGTATAATAAATCAGGAAAATTAATAGCGGAATATAATTATAAAAACGGGAAATTCGAAGGGCCCCAAAAAACTTACTACGAAAATGATTCTTTACAATCTTTGAACTTTTACACTAATGATCTGCTTTCTGGTGAATCAAAAGAATATTACAGGAATGGCAGGGTAAAAGTTTCAGGTACACATTTAATGGGTTTGAAAGATGGAACCTGGACTGAGTACGATGAAGTTGGTAAAATCCAGGCTGTAATCAAGTATAAAAACGGGATCGAACAGAAGAAAAAGTGACCCGGTTTTCCTATTATCTCCTATTCCTGATAACATAGGATTTTTTTACAGGCTTTGATTTGTACTCATAGCGGATATTGTATGCACTTTTGTTTTTCTTATGCTTTTTAACGGAATATTGATTGTTTGAGCTACATACCGATTTTCTTGAGGAACAACCCGTTCCCGTTAAAAGGGTGAAGCAAAACACCCAGACAATCCCATAGGAAAGAACTCGTTTTAAACTCATTACACAGTCTGAATAGGGATAATTGGATTAAGCAAAGTTAAGAAATTAATGCCAGTAAGGACATTTTTTCCTACTTTTGTTTGCTCTTGTCAACAACAATATCGTTTCCCACTGAATCGACTTATGTTATCAACAGGATCCCGGAACAATTTAGAAATGTATAAAGCCATTATTTACACTTTTCTTCTGATTTGTTTTTCATTTTCTGTCTCTCTGGCATCTGCACAGTTTCCTCCCCCAGCAGGAAAATATGGATCTACAGCAATTTACAAAGACAGCCTGATCAATATCGACTGGGCAAATACCTGCTCAATATTCAGGGGTTATATTGATCAGACCGATACGACTGTTACCTTTGAAGGATCAAATAAGGCAACTTATGGAAGTAGTCTTTATGGAAGCGGACCGGCTGATGATCTGGTTGTTAGCTTGGGCGATCAAGGGATAGCAATTTTGACCTTTGATCCGCCGATAAAAAATGGCGTTGGTCCCGACTTCTCTGTATTTGAAAACTCCTTTAGCAACTCCTTTCTTGAACTGGCTTTTGTGGAAGTCAGTTCCGATGGTAAAAGGTTTGTCAGATTTCCGTCAACATCCTTGACCCAGTCATCAGTACAGGTTGGAACCTTTGATACCCTGGATGCGACTAAGATAAATAACCTTGCTGGAAAGTACCGGATGGGTTATGGTACTCCCTTCGACCTGGAGGATGTTATTGATAGCACTGGAATTGATCCTTCAAACATAACCCATGTTAAAATAATTGATGTCGGGGGATGTCTGAACCCTGGGTTTCAAAGTGTTGATTCAGAGGGGAGGATTATTAACGACCCGTGGCCGACACCTTTTGGAACTGGCGGCTTTGACCTGGATGCAGTTTCAGTTTTAGACCATTACCCTACCCCGGATTCCTTATTGACGGTCATCCTGTATCCCAATCCCGTAAGGGATCAACTCAATGTGATCTGTGGATTTCACACTCCGGGTACGCTGACTTTGTTCGATATGAACGGCCGCCGGTATTACTCATTTGTATTCGAAAATAAAACCACCCTCAATCTGGGTAACCTCGCACAGGGTGTTTACTTCGTTGACATTAAGTTTGACGGGATGCAACCTTTTATCAGGAAAATTGTTAAATGACTCTCTATAAGCTTAACCCTGGTTTTTGATAAGCTTTCGTAAATATTTCTTTCGGAGAATTTTGGCACTATTCTCAATTTGTTCGCTTGTCTCTGGTCAAGCCCAGGTACTAAGGGATACGCTCCGGCTACCCGAATTAGAAGTTAAATCAAACTTTGTTATAGATAATGAAGGATTTAAAAAGATCCACATGGACTCAGGCCTTTTTATCCCCAACCTGCGGTCTGATCTTTCACGAATAATTTCTGAACACTCTACGATATTTATCAAGTCCTATGGTAATGGTACCCTGGCAACGCCATCATTCAGAGGTACTTCTGCGCAGCATACCCAGGTCGAATGGAACGGAATCAGCCTTAACTCACCGATGTTGGGGCAGATGGATTTTTCTCAGGTACCTGTTTCCCAGTTCGATGGTCTGGAAATTCTGTATGGTGCCGCCGGCATAGCCCGTACCTCTGGCGCTTTTGGCGGAATTGTTGATCTGATTACAATGCCCGATTGGAATAACCGGATCAATGTGCTGGCTTCACAATCGATTGGCAGTTTCTCGATCTATACAACCAATCTTAACCTTTGCTTTGGGTCGGAAAAGCTTCAATCGCATACAAAATGGAACTTTACGTCGGCTCAGAATGATTTTCCCTTTACCAACAACAACGGGGTGGAAGTTAAACAGGAAAATGCATCTTATTATCAATATGGGTTATCACAGGAACTTTTCTGGAAATTTAAAAACCGTCACCTTTTCTCGGCAAAGGTTTGGTTAAGTGAAGATAACAGAAATCTACCGCCGACAACATCGAATCTTGACACCAACAAAACGGAAAAAATTCATGATCGTGCCGTCAGGGCTGTACTGGAATATAAACTGGTTGATAAAGGTTACAACCTTCTCATTCGATCGGCATTGAATGACCAGTATATGAACTATTCAAACAGTACGATTGACATGAATTCTGTTCATCAGACTTATTCCTGGATCAACCGGATCCGATTTACCTGGTCGAAAATTAAAAATCTAAAAATAAAGCCAGGCATCGATTTTACTTATGACTGGGTACGTTCTGATGATTATTCCGGACGAAAAACAAGATCGCTGACAAGTCTTTTTGTAGAACTAAACTACAGTTTTAACAAACATTTTCATTCATCCCTAGTTCTCCGTGAGGATATCATCGATTTTTCCCTGAATCCATTGATTGCCGCTCTTGGAGTTGAATACAAACCGTTCAATAAATACAATTTCATGCTGAATCTGAATTTAGCCCGGAATTATCGGTATCCGACCCTTAATGATCTTTATTGGCAAGGTGCTGGGAACCCCGATCTGAAACCTGAGCTGAGTTATTCAACCGAAGCAGGAACAACATTTAATTGGGAATCAAAAAATAAAATTGTCTATCTCGAATCAAACATCACCGGATATTATACCTGGTTGTACGACATGATCACCTGGAGTCCGGTTGAAGGTAATAGCGCCTTGTTTAAACCCGAAAATATTGATGAGATCCATGCCCGCGGAATCGAAGCAGGCTTGAATCTGCTTTTAAGAATATCAGGGTTTACAATCGGATGGAAGAACAACTACCACTTTTGCAGGTCGACCTATGAAAAAGCAAATTCGACCTATGATCAAAAAATTGGTAAGCAACAAATTTATATTCCGGAAAACACCCTCAACAGTACCCTATCGATTGAGAAATGGAAGTTTTTTCTAAATTATAACTTCTTCTATGTCAGTGCAAGATACACTGGAAAAGATAACCTGACCATGATGCCAGGTTATAACTTGTCAAATATTATTTTCGGAAAGAATATTACATTGAAAAATTTTATTCTATCTTTACAACTTGATATTAATAACCTGTTTGATCTCGACTATCAATCTGTTGCCAGCCGGCCGATGCCGGGAATTAATTACTCCATTACGGTTAAACTTGGTTTTTCAGGCACAAAGAATTAATGGAAAAATTTAAATCGTGAAGATTCCTACCCCACTGATCCATAGGTACATTTTATATACAAAACTTCTTCTTTTTTTTGGATTGATTGCCAGTTGTACAAAAGATCCCGTGCGAGAAGTTACGGTTAGTCCACCCGATACCACTACAGTACCGGTTAGTTATAAAAACGGAATTTTTATCATTAATGAGGGTAATTATAATTGGGGAAATGCTTCCGTTAGCGTCATCCTTCCTGATAAGAATTTGGTGATCCAGGATATTTTTCAGAAAGCGAACTCACGGAGTTTGGGTGACGTTGCTGAATCAATGAAAATCAAAAATAATCTTGGATATCTGATTGTAAATAACTCAAACCGTATTGAAGTGGTAACAGTCGACAATTTTAAATCATTGACTACCATTCCCGGCCTGAACTCACCCAGATTCATGGAATTTGTTGACTCAACCAAGGCATATATTACAAATCTTCAGAAAAATATTACTGTCATTGACTTGAGATCCAATACCATTTCTAAAGTGATCAAAACTGCCACCTGGACTGAAAATTTATTGAAATATGATAGATACATGCTGGTGACCAGTATCGGAAAATTCAGCGATCCGACTTCCGACAGGGTTCCGGTGGTTTACGTTATCGATACCCAGACAGATCAGATAACTGATAGCATTCTCACTGGAAAAGAACCTATTGGAATGGTAATTGATAAAAAGCAGAAAGTATGGGTATTATGTTCAGGTGGATATGATAATTTTGAACAGCCTTCCTTGTTAAGAATTAATCCTGAACTCAGGATTATTGAAAAGAAATTCACATTTACTGAAATTGGTAAAGTACCGAGTAAACTTTGTATAAACCCGACCGGTGATACACTTTATTATTTAAATGGGGGAGTTTATATGATGGCCGTCAGCGCTTCTGCTTTACCTTCACAATCCCTGATTCCGTCCGAAGGAAGGTTACTTTATGGACTGGCAATTCATCCCCTGACAGGTCATATTTTCGTAAGCGATGCAAAAGATTACGTACAAAATGGAACTGCGTATCAATATAATCACACTGGTACTCTCCTCAAGGAATTTCAAACCGGAAGAATTCCTGGTTCCTTTTGTTTTTCCGAATCCAAATCGAAATAACTACCCGGTTTCCTCGCACGCAATATTTAATGCTTCTAAAAATAATTCCCTGAATTCACTGAGAATCATTGCAGTGGCACCCCAAATTATGTTGTGATCAATGTAAAATGCTGGCACCGTTAGTGATAATCCAAAAACTAATTTTACCCTCTTCTTCCTGATATTCCTACTGTCAAGAAGTTCATCCAAGGTTATTTCAATAATTTTTGCAACTTCAGCGGGATCCGGATGAAATTTCGGATGGGACTCCTGATACCCGATATATGGAGATACCAAATAGTTGCTGGGTGGAATATATAAATCAGTCAGTTTTCCCAAAAGCTTTATTTGGGTCGGATTAATGCCGATTTCTTCCTTTGATTCACGAAGTGCTGTATCTCTGGAATCTTTATCGGCATGCTCTGCCTTTCCGCCTGGTAAACTAATCTGTCCGCTGTGAATGCCCTGGTATTGCGGACGTAGCATAAGAACCATTCCGATTGTATCCAGGTGTGGATAGAGCAGAATAAGCACGCTGCTCTGAATAGCATTCTTAGGAACACCACTTTTAATCATCTTCTGAATTCTGACCATGGATGCCATTTTCAACTGAGCATTGCGTCCTGGCAAAGGCTTCTTTAATCGTTGTTCAAGAGCATAAATAGACGGACCAAAATTCATATGCTTCTTTTTTTACCAAAGTTATTGGTTTGGCTTGTTAATGCTTAACTTTGTGGCAAATAAAATTTACTCATGCCAGCAGAAGAAAACCGACCAGTATCACATCCCTTTACAAAGGACCTTATTCCAAAAAATCTGGTATTGTATAATGATGATGTGAATACGTTTGATTTCGTAATTCAATCGCTGATCGAAATCTGCAATCATGAACCTATACAAGCTGAACAGTGCGCACTCATAGCCCATTACACGGGAAAATGTGCAGTTAAAAGCGGTGATTATGATGAAATTAAACCCCTGTTCGAAGAGATGACCGTTCGCGGTTTAACAGTAACAATCGAATAATTAAGAATTTTTCCTACTAACAACTTACTGACATTTTATTAACACAATCCTTTTTGATTGTTCTAATATTCTGTAAATAAATATATTAAAAAAATTGTTTATTAACATTTTGTTTAAAACATTTGTTGAAAGGGAGTTGGTAACTGCTGAGATTGAAACTTGCTTTACCTGTATGGTCTGCAGTATATTTGGAAACTCAAGCGAGAGATAAAAGGGACGCTGGAAAACACGCTGGTGAAAGCAGGAACCGAAAGGCGACATGCACTCCTGGCAAAGCCCGATAAGTCACGCTCCGAAAGGTGCCGACAACACGGGGGAGTTCACAGCGGGGACGAAAGGGAGATGGATCCGAAAGGATTTTTCAAACCGGAAGCCGGAACGAACAGAAAGGGGAGACCCTGACTGAGAAGATCACCCACAATAACTGTAGCTTGGACGCCCCGGAAGACTACGGTCGACTGGATGCGGGATGGGAACAGCTTCGGCCAGAGGAGGTTCCCATCGTTGTTATATAGTGGTCTGAAAGAGGTTCAATCCAAAAACCTGGTAAAAAATCAAAAATCGGTTCTGGATTACAAAATTATACAGCGCCGGATTACAGGATAAATGGGATAACCGCTTTTCTCTCTGGAGGATATTCCGGAAAGGTAGTCTGATACCATTTGTGATGGTGCAATGCCCGGGGTAGTAAGTTTACCATGGTCCACATAGCAAAAGCTAGTGCAGGTGAACACCATGTCATCAGTGCAAATCCCGACCATTCAACAATCTCTCCGAAATGATTCGGGCAGGAGATGTATTTGAACAATCCTTTTTGAGGAATGACATAGCCTGATTCCCCGGGTTTTCTTAAATGAATTAAAATATAATCGGAGTTCCAGTTAATTGCTAACCCTGAAATAAAAAATACTACCCCGGCTATGAATCTGGGATCTCCAAAATATGACAGGGGATATCTCGCTTCAGTTGCAATTGTTCCCAGAAAATATCCATTGATTGAGCCATTTACGAGGTTGAAGAAAATTGCCATGAGAACTATTGCCAGTGGCATTTTTTTTCCTTTAGTCCGTAATCTGAAAGGAAAAATGAGGGTACGGTTTATATAATGAAAAACCCAAAATCCGAAAAAGACCCAGGTAACGGGTGGATGCGCTCCTGTTCCAAAAATATAAAAACCTGCAAACACAATTAAAGCAGGTAACTCCATGATAATCCATCCGATCCGGTTGTCAATCATGCCACCCCATCGTTTTGAAGCATGTCTTCCATACGGGGCAGCAATTTTGAGTATAAAAGGAAATGAAACCAGTGCAATGGCTATCCAAAGATACACGAGCAGATAGAAAGTTGATTCTTTCATTCAGTATGTATTTAAATGATTCGTTTTTGCTGCTTGAACCAATCAACAAGATCAGCGATCGTGTCCGTTAACGGACGGGGATGGTAATTTAGTTCTTTCTTGGCTTTTGCATGACTGATCAATCGGCTTCCTTCCGTAATAATCGTTAATGACTCATGCGTGTACAGGGGAATAGTTCCAAGAATCCTGGAGTAAAGTGTAGTAAATGGCAATCCTACTCTTGCAAGCCATACAGGGACTACAGTCTGAACAGTTTTCCTCCCGGTTGCCTGCGAAATACTCGCTGAAAATTCTTTTAGGCTGTGATAATGTCCTGACAATAAATACTTTTCACCTTTTTTACCATTTTCCATTGCAGAAATTGCACCGGTAACAACATCTCTGACATCAACCCAGTCATAACCGCCAGGTATTAAGGAAGGAATTTTATGATTATAAATGTCTATCACCGCTTTTCCTACAAGTGAAGGTTCGGGATCTTCAGGTCCTATGATGGCTGTAGGGCTGACAACAACAGCATCAATTCCGGTTTTCACAGCTTCTAAAACTGATTTTTCACCATCTGCTTTAGAACAATCATAGGAGAAGCCTCTATGAGAAACTAACGGACGGGTCTCATCCAGCACCTCATCTGAAGGTGACTGTGAAAAAGCATGAATGGAACTGAAATGTACCAATCGCTTTATTTTACAGTATTTTACCGTTTCAATGATATTCCTTGTTCCGGTGGCATTGGTTTCGGTCACTAAACTGTTTTGGTCGCCCGTAATGGAAATCCTTGCAGCAAGATGAAACATGACCTCACAGCCATCTGCAAAGGGAAGTAAAGTTTCTTTTTTTAGCAGATCACCCTGAAAGAGTCGGATCGGAAGATTTTTAAGATTTTCAGCATTTTGATGGATCAGGGCATTCACTTCGTGCCCTGATTCCAATAATCTTTTGCAAAGATTGACTCCAACGTGACCATTGGCGCCTGTTACAGCAATTTTCATCAGAGTGTTTTAGAGTAAAGGCAAAAATAGTATTATTTCCCGATTGTTTTGCATTTCATCATAATACGGATTAATTTTACACAAATAAAATTTTGCCATATGAAAACAATGTTGAAAATTTTATACTGGATTCTGGGAATCCTTGCTGTCTTGGTGATAATATCATATTTATTACCAAAGAGTTATAAAGTCGAACGGGTTCGGTATGTGAATTCAACCCCAGCTATTTTATATCAACTGACCAGCAATTTCTACCGTTGGTACTTGTGGGTACCATGGACCAAACAGGCTGATTCAACTGCTGTTTTTGTATTGAAAGGTACCGGAGGGCTGGTCGGTTCATCATGGAGATGGAGTGGAAAAAAGTTTGGACAAGGTGAGATGATCTTAACAGAAACTATAGAAAATGAATTGGTTGAATACGATTTAGCTTTTAATAATGGCGCTCATAAATCGAAAGGCAGGATATCAATCGAACGTACCGGCGACAGTTGTAAAGTGGTGTGGACTGACCAGGGAGACCTTGGATATAATCCAGTTTCAAGATACATGGGACTATTAATGGACAGAATGATGGGACTGGATTTTGAAAAAGGGCTTCTCAAACTCAAATATGTTGCAGAAGCACGTTCGAAATGGCCAAAAATTGAAGAATTTCGGATGACACCCCAGGTTATTTTGGTGGTGACAGATTCAGCCGGACCTGACACGTATCCTGAAATCATGTCAAAAGCATATAATGAAATATATTCATATATCAACACACACCAGATTCAAGTTTCCGGGGCACCATTGGCAATTTTTTTGAAATGGGATTCTGTCAGCCAACAATCCACCATGAACATTGGGGTTCCGGTTGAGAATGTATCCAAAGGATCAGGAAGGGTTAAGGTTCTCAATATCCCAGAGCAGGATGTCGTCGCTGCTCAATATTTTGGATCCTACAGTAAGACCGGAATCGTGTATAATATTCTCGACCAATATATAAAAGAAATAGGCAGGATTCCTGTTGAAACTCCTTGGGAAATCTATGTTACAGATCCGCATCAAGAAAAGGATACCATGAAATGGCAGACAACTATTTTATTTCCTTTAAAATGATTTGAATGAATAACTTCATTATTTCCTATAATTAATATTATGTTAAATAGAAAAAGTATAAAAAAGCCAGGAAAAAATACCTGGCTTTGATATCGACCTCCTACCGAATGGTATGAAAACGTTTTACTATTTTTTTAGTTCATTGATTTTTTCCTGAATAGCCTTAACTTTATCATTCTGGTTTGTCCTTGCATAAATTTGCTTTAATGTTACCAGCGTGTTGATATCGGTAGGTTGTAATATGGTGGCCTTTTCAAGATAAGGCAACGCATTTGAAAGCAGTGTATTTGCTTCAGATTTGAGTTGTTCGTATTTTGTAGTAGCATCAAGCGGAAGTTTATTGGCTTCTTCTTCAATCACAGCAGCTTTATTGACGTAAATGGCGCCAAGGTTATAAATAGCATCAAAGTAATCAGGATTTAGCCTTATTGCATTTTTATAAGTGTCGACGGCATTCCCGAACGACGCAGCCCGTTGTTCGGTTGTACGTGTTGTATCATTAGAAAGGTTATCATAAATGGTTCCAAGGGCAAAAGCAACAGAGGAATTTGTTGAATCCTGTTTTAAAGCAAATTTCAGGTTATTTAAAGCCTTTTCTGTCCTGTTAAAGGTCAAGTAAATATTTGTCTCAGACAAAAACAAACGAAAATCGGATGGGTACAGCTGCTGCCCCATTTTAATAAATCTCAAAGCATTCACAGAATCTTTATCCTGACGATAAATATCTGATATAGTTATAAATACTTGCGGTGATTTGTAGTTCAACTTCAATAATTTAAGATAAAGATCCTTTGCTGCTTCTTTCTCATTGGCAAGCGAAGCGCAGGTGGCGGCATTCAATAATGATACCGTATCGGGAACATTTGCCATTTCAAGAACCTCTGCCCCTCTCGAAAAATTTATCATAGCGTCTTTAAACATTTTTTTGTTGTAATTATCCACCGCAGCATTATAATAATTATTACGCTGCCAGTTCAGTTTGGCAACAATATCATCATAGTACTCTTTTTTGGTGTCAAATTCAACAGCCTTTTTATAGGATTCGAGGGCTTTTGTTAGTGGGTCCGGATCGAGTGCCTTAAATTTGACATCCTGGGTGTTTGATAACTCCAGATAAATATTGCCACGAAGGAACCATGCTTTGGCATCCTGGGCGGTGTTGGGATCCAGAATACATTGGTTTATGGCTTCCATGGCTTTATCTAATTTACCATCTTTCAGATAGTTGGAGGCCGATTGCCGAACATTCTTCTGTCCGAATACAAGGGTAACTGAGACCGCGAAAAACAGAAATAAAGCAAATTTTTTCATTGGTTTGTGTGTTGTTATAGATGATTACATTGAATTGATTTGCAGACTGCAAAGATAAACAAGCCCGCTGATTTTATATTCGTATCATAAAATTAATTTTCTAAGTTGGTGTTATCACTTTCATCATGGGACTCCTCCCCTTCACCATTTTCTGTGCCAACCTCCCCTTCACTATTTTCTGTGCCAACCTCCACATCAACTTTTGCAACAGCGGCTATTGCATCGCCTTCATCTATTTTAATCAACCTGACTCCCTGAGTTGCCCTGCCTATTATCCGTAAATCCGAAACGGCCATCCGAATAATAACCCCGGACTTATTAATGATCATAATATCATCATTATCAGTAACATCATTTATTGCAATTAAAGCACCTGTTTTATCTGTGATGTTTAGGGTTTTCACACCCTTACCGCCACGGTTTGTAATTCGGTAATCATCAAGATCAGACCTTTTACCATACCCGTTTTCGGATACTACAAGGACTTCAGCTTTACGGTCTAAAGGAATGCAAATCATACCGATCACTTCATCATTGGACCCGGCCAAAGTGATACCTCTCACGCCGATCGCATTCCGACCCATTGGTCTCACCGTCTTTTCATTGAACCTGATTGCTCTTCCTGATTTCAATGCGAGGACAACTTCGTCGGTTCCTTGTGTCAGTCTTGCCTCTAAAAGCTGATCCCCTTCATTGATGGTGATTGCGTTGATACCATTCTGACGTGGTCGTGAATATGCTTCGAGTGAAGTTTTTTTAATCGTTCCTTTTTTAGTGGCTAGTATGATAAAATTAGATGATGCGTACTCATTGTCCTTCAAATCTTTAACATTAATGATTGCCCTGACTTTATTGTCAACATCCAGATTTACCAGGTTTTGAATAGCGCGACCTTTAGAGGTCTTTCCGCCTTCCGGAATTTCAAAAACTCTTAACCAAAAGCACTTTCCCTTTTCTGTGAAAAGCAACAGATAATTGTGGTTGGTAGCGATAAACAAATGTTCAAGAAAATCTTCATCTCTTATCTCACTTCCTTTTGTTCCTCTTCCTCCCCTGTTCTGACGCCTGTATTCGGTCAGGGGGGTCCTCTTGATATAGCCCATGTGTGAGATGGTGATTACTACATTTTCATCAGCAATGGTATCTTCAATTCTGAAATCGGAAGCAGAGTAAACAATTTGGGTTTTAGGTTCATCTCCATACTTTTCTTTGATCTCGCGAAGCTCATCTTTGACGATACCCAACCGCAATGATTCATCTGAGAGAATCTCTTTGAGATGTTGTATCAGTTTCATCAGTTCAGCATACTCTTCCTTGATCTTTTCACGTTCAAGACCGGTCAGCCTTTGCAACCTCATATCAAGTATTGCTTTAGCCTGTATTTCAGTGAGACCAAAATTGTTCATCAAGCCCAGCTTTGCCTCCTCGGGTGTTTCACTCGCCCGGATGAGCGTAATGACAGCATCCAGATTATCCAGTGCAATAAGAAGCCCTTCGAGAATATGGGCTCTTTTTTCCGCCTCCTCGAGCTCGAATCTGGTTCGTCGTGTTATCACATCATGTCGGTGTTCCACATAATGATGAATCATGTCCTTTAGATTTAACATCATTGGACGGCCTTTAACCAGCGCTATGTTATTGACATTGAACGAGGTTTGCAAAGGAGTCAATCGAAATAATTTATTGAGAACTACATTGGTAATTGCCTCACGTTTTAATTCATAAACGATTCTGACGCCATTGCGGTCTGATTCATCCCGGATATCCGATATTCCTTCAATTTTTTTATCATTGATCAGATCAGCAGTTTTTTTGATCATGTCGGCTTTATTTACCTGGTAGGGAACCGATGTGACAACTATTTTTTCCCGGCCATGATCATCTTGTTCAATTTTTGTTTCTCCTCTTAAAATAATTCTTCCCCTCCCCGTTTCAAAAGCATCTTTAACTCCTTCATATCCGTAAATAATTCCTCCGGTTGGGAAATCGGGGGCCTTTATGAATTTCATGAGCTCTGGAATGGTGATTTCCCGGTTATCAATATAGGCTATAATTCCATCAGAGACCTCACTCAGATTATGAGGAGCCATGTTGGTTGCCATTCCTACTGCAATTCCAGATGCCCCATTAACCAGTAAATTTGGTATCCGTGAAGGCATGACGGTAGGTTCCTGTAGTGAATCATCGAAATTATTCCGGAATTCTACTGTGTCCTTTTCAATATCGGCAACCATTTCTTCGGCAATTTTTTGCAGACGGGCTTCTGTATACCGCATGGCTGCAGGATTATCTCCATCCATAGAGCCGAAATTACCCTGACCATCAACCAATGGATATCGTAAACTCCAGTCCTGAGCCATCCTTGCCATAGCATCATAAACCGAAGTATCGCCATGGGGGTGATATTTACCCAGTACCTCACCAACAATTCTTGCTGATTTTTTATAGGAACGGTTTGATAAGACACCGAGTTCATACATACCATACAATACCCGACGATGAACGGGTTTTAGTCCGTCTCTGACATCAGGTAAAGCGCGCTGTACAATAACCGACATTGAGTAATCAATGTAAGCGGTTTTCATCTGATTCTCGATGTTTACCTGAATGATCTTTTCACCCGATTCCATATTGTCTTTTTCTGTGATTTATGAGTTTAATAATCAGATAGATATAATATCCGAATAGTGCATACGAAAGTAAGAAATTTCAGGCAGAAAACCATGCTTTTTTATTGAGATTTTTATGGTCTTACTAACATGAAAGTGTTCATAAATAAAGGCATTTCTGCAACATTTTGATGATAAGGATTGTATTTTTGAAAAACATGACAGAATTACCGGAAATAACATGGTTCACTTTTTGTCGTATGCCATCTAATTATTGAAATTATTATGGAAGCAAAATTCTCACAACGTGTTAAGGATGTTTTGATTTATAGTCGGGAAGAGGCTCAGCGACTGGGAAATGATTATATTGGGCTTGAGCATCTATTACTGGGGATTATTCGTGAAGGTGAAGGACTTGCCATCAGAATTATGAAGATTCTTGGGGTTGAACTGTCAGTTGTCCGGAAAAAACTTGAAATGGCTGTTGCCAGTCACAAAGAGGTTCAAATTTCCGGTGAGAACATTCCTTTGATTAAACAAGCTGAGCGTGCCTTAAAAATAACCTATCTTGAGGCAAAACTGTTTAACAGTGAATTGATTGGAACAGAGCATTTGTTGATGGCAATTTTAAAGGATGAGAACAATCTGGTAACCAAGACACTTGCCACCTATGGTGCGACCTATGGGAGCGTAAAAGAAGAGTTAAAATCAATTCTTGCCAGTGGCAGCAATGAAGTTAATTTTGAACCGCAGGACATTCTTCCGAAAGATGAAGAGGATGAGGAGTCGGATGAAGGCGGAAAGGGTTTTTCTGCCAATCAGAAAAAAGGCCAGGATTCAAAATCGAAAACTCCGGTCCTAGATAATTTCGGACGAGATATAACCAAGGCTGCCGAAGAAGGCCGTCTGGACCCCATTGTCGGCCGCGAAACGGAGTTGCAAAGGATTGCGCAGATCCTGAGCCGAAGGAAAAAGAATAATCCCATTCTGATTGGTGAACCCGGCGTGGGCAAATCTGCTATCGCTGAAGGACTTGCCTTACGTATTGTGCAGAGAAAAGTATCACGGGCTTTATTCAACAAGCGACTTGTTTCTCTTGACCTTGCTTCACTGGTAGCCGGTACGAAATACCGTGGTCAATTTGAAGAACGCATGAAAGCGGTTTTGAATGAGTTGGAGAAAAATCCCAATATAATTGTTTTCATAGATGAGATTCATACAATCGTTGGAGCAGGTAATGCATCCGGATCACTGGATGCTTCCAACATGTTTAAACCCGCTCTTGCCCGGGGTGACATACAGTGCATCGGGGCGACCACGCTGGATGAATATCGTCAATACATCGAAAAGGACGGAGCTCTTGAACGGCGATTCCAGAAGGTATTGGTTGATCCGACGACTCCTGAAGAAACCGTGGAGATTCTACATAATATAAAAGAAAAATACGAGGACCACCATCTTGTCAAATATACTGATGAAGCTATTAAAACCTGTGTATCCCTGACCAACAGATACATTACCGACCGGTATCTGCCTGATAAGGCCATTGATGCGCTTGATGAGGCCGGAGCGAGGGTGCATATTTCAAATATAAATGTGCCCTCTGAGATTGTAACCATTGAAAATCAGATTGAGGAGACACGGAAGAAGAAGATGGCTGCAATCAACAGCCAGAAGTTTGAAGAGGCTGCCGACCTGAGAGATACAGAGCGAAAACTACAGGAAGGCCTTGAGCGGGAGAAGAAAAAGTGGGAAGAAAATGCAAAATTGAACCGGCAGGTTGTTGGCGAAGAAAATGTAGCAGAAGTCGTAGCCATGATGACCGGTATTCCTGTCCAACGAATTGCAAAGAATGAAAGTGATCGATTGATCCATATGGAGGCCGAACTTGAGGGATCCGTTATCGGACAGAATGAAGCAATAAAGAAGGTTGTAAAGGCGATCCGTCGCAACAGAGCCGGATTGAAGGATCCCAACAAACCTATTGGAACATTTATCTTTTTAGGTCCTACCGGAGTCGGAAAGACCCATCTGGCAAAAGTTCTTTCAAAATATCTTTTCGATACCGAGGATGCACTTGTCAGGATTGATATGAGCGAATACATGGAAAAATTTGCTGTTTCGCGCCTGATAGGAGCTCCTCCGGGGTACGTGGGTTATGAAGAAGGGGGGCAACTTACTGAAAAAATAAGGAGGCGACCTTATGCAATTGTATTACTGGATGAGATTGAGAAGGCACATCCTGATGTTTTTCACCTCCTGCTTCAGGTTTTGGATGACGGTGTGCTCACGGATAGTTTTGGCCGGCGGGTCGACTTCAAAAATACTATTGTGATCATGACTTCGAACATCGGATCAAGACAATTAAAAGATTTTGGGCAGGGTGTCGGATTTTCAACTTCAGCAAAACAAGCTTCCTCCGGAGATTATGCACGGGGTGTTATTGAAAATGCATTGAAGAAAGCATTTGCACCCGAGTTTCTCAATCGTATCGACGATATCGTGATCTTTGATTCATTGGAAAGAGAAGATATTCACAGGATCATTGACATTGAGTTGAAACAATTGTACGATCGTATCAAAGGACTTGGTTATCAAATTGTTATTACAGAAACTGCAAAAGACTTCATTGCTGATAAAGGTTGGGATGCACAGTTTGGAGCAAGACCTTTGAAACGTGCAATTCAAAAATATGTCGAAGATACTCTTGCTGAGGAGATCATCAAGACAAAAATTTCTGAAACGGATACGATCCTGGTAGATTATTCAAAGGAAAAGGAAGAAATCCTGGTTGTCGTTAAAAAGTCTGACAGTACAGATGCTTTACCAACCGGATAATCCAGGTTACCATTCTGTTTAAAAAAGATCACGGCAACAAGTTTTCACTTGTTGCCGTGTCTGTTATTATTGTTGCTTCCTGTGCGAAAATCAGGAGAAGTAGTATAAAATGAATTTTAGAAACGGTATTTATTCTGTTCAATTAAAGTGTCAGCAATATTTCTGCGACGCTCTTTAACATTGATACCGGGAACCATTGTAAGTTTGTTGATGGCGTTATAATACTTATCTGCGAGGTTTGTCGGTTCAATAGAATTTATGGCATCGAATCCCGCTTTCCTGATTTTCCCGGCAGCATCATAAATGAAAACATCGAGCATATTACGGTATACTTCACCGGAATTTCCTTTTAATGCTTCCACTTTTTGAATTCTTAGTGACATTGATTCAGCCAGATATATCTCCATGATTATATCGGTAAGGTTATTTTGGATTTCCTGTTCCGACACGAGTTTTTTCTCGAATTTTTTAACTGCAGCGTGGATAAGTACCAGAACTAAATTCTTGAAATTTTTAATGATCCGGGCTTTTTCATTAAAGAAGGATTCCTCAGAGGCAGCTTCTATGGCAATCGTTTCAAGGGCCTCGGATAAGGCGGCAGCTTTACCGAAGAGATCAAAATCGCCTTTCAATGCTCGTTTCATCGCGGTGTCGACAACAAGCAACCTGTTTATTTCGTTGGTTCCTTCAAATATCCGATTGATGCGTGAATCGCGATAGCCTCTTTCGACAGCCATTTCAGCGGAGTAACCCATTCCGCCATGGATTTGGACAGCTTCATCAATTACAAAATCAAGAACTTCCGATCCATAAACCTTTAGAATGGCAGCTTCGACAGCATAATGGCTAATTGCTTCAATGGAAGCCCTGCCTTTATCCATTCCTGATTGTTTATTTTTCTCTATTAGTTCGTCGATATCTTTACTTAGCCTGTAAATAGAACATTCAAGAGCATAGGTTTTTATTACTTGTTCAGCGAGTTTATGTTTAATTGCTCCGAATGAAGAGATCAATACCCCGAACTGTTTGCGTTCGTTTGCATATTTGACCGAGTCGTTAATTGCTTTTTTAGAGGCGCCAAGTACATTTGCTCCCAGTTTTATTCGTCCCATATGAAGGATGCTTAGAGCAATCCTGAAGCCCTCGCCCCTATTTCCAATGAGATTTTCAACCGGCACCTTCACGTCGTTATAAAATATTTGAGCTGTCGATGAACCTTTGATACCCATTTTGTGTTCATCGGGATTGATTACCACGCCCGGGAAACTGCGTTCGACAATAAAAGCGCTCAATACCCGGTCTTTATCAATCTTTGCAAAAACCACCTGGGTGTCGGCAAATCCAGCGTTGGTGATCCACATTTTCTGACCATTCAGAATATAGTGTTTGCCATCTTCGGATAACACAGCCTGGGTTTTTCCGGAGTTTGCATCACTACCGGCACCGGGTTCTGTAAGGCAATAGGCTCCTAATAATTCACCGGCGGCCAACCGTGTGACATATCGTTGCCGCTGATCCTCATTTCCGTAATACATTATGGGCAACGTACCGATTCCCGTGTGGGCCATAAATGCAACAGAGAAAGAGTGACCTGCACCAATGGTTTCGGCAGCCAACATTTGGGTGACAAAAGATTGCCCGAATCCACCATATTCTTCAGGAATTGAAATACCCATCAGTCCAAGGTCCCCGGCTTTTTTCAGGATCGTTTTCATTAAAGATACGTCGGGAGTGTCGATCTGGTCAAGATTGGGATACAACTCTGTATCCAGAAAGTCCTGACAGGTCTGAGCAATCATTTTTTGTTCTTCATCAAATTCTTCAGGAATAAAGACATCAGAGGCTGCAATTTCATCTACCAGAAATTCTCCACTCTTCAATACTTTTTTTTGCTCCATTTTATTGCTTTTAAGTTGCTAAATATCTAAGGACTGTACAATTAACTCGGCAATATCATAGTTTTTCACGAGTTCCTCCTGGTTCTTATATTTAATCCCATCAGTAATCATGGTCATGCAGAATGGGCATGCGGTGGCAATAATATCAGCATGCGTTCGCAGTGCCTCTTCGGTTCGTTCAATAAAAATTTCTTTATTACCGGCCTCAGCTTCTTTAAACATCTGAGCGCCCCCTGCGCCACAGCAAAGCGCAAAACTTTTATGCCGTTCCATTTCCGAAATTCCCGATGTAAGGTTTTGGAGGATAATCCGGGGTTCATTATAAATATTGTTTGCACGGCCCAGGTAGCAAGGATCATGATAGGTAATGGTTTTCCCTTTGAATCTGGTAGTATCCAATTTCAGTTTCTTCTCTGCAATCATTTTCTCAATAAATTGAAGATAGTTGATCACCGTATACTTGCCTCCCAGATCGGGATATTCATTTTTGAAAATATTATAGCAATGCGGACAAATGGTAATGATCCTGGTAATTCCGTATCGTTCGAAGGTCGCAATATTTTGCAAAGCCTGCATCTGATATAGCATTTCATTTCCTGCACGACGAGCCGGATCGCCGGTACATGATTCTTCTTTACCCAGAACAGCGTAACTGACATGGAGAAATGATAAAATTTTGGCGAATGCCTGAGTGACCTTTTTATAGCGGTCGTCGAATGCGCCGGCGCAACCCACCCAGAAAAGGTATTCAGGTTTTTCTCCCTTTGCGAAAAGGTCGGCCATCACCGGAATTTCAAGCTTTTGTACTTCCATTTTAGGGTGTTCGTTTAATTGATCCGTATTTCCAGGTTTTGTGCCCAAAGCAACCGGTCTTCCGGTGAGAATTGCCAGGGAGCCCCATTATTTTCAATATTGTTAAAGACGCTTTTAAGTCCACCAGGCGCCGAAGCCTCTTCCATCACAAGGTACCGACGCATGTCAACGATAATGGAGGGATGGTTAATATTGATCGGACACTCCTTTGCGCATGCGTTGCAGGTTGTGCAAGCCCACAATTCCTCCTCGGAAATATAGTTGCGCAATAATGATTTAGTATCGTCAAACGACCTGCCATTTTTAACCAGACCCGGACCCTTTTCTTTCATTCGTGCCCTTACATCCATGAGTATTTTCCGTGGAGAAAGTCGTTTCCCGGTCAGATTGGCAGGACAAACTGAAGTGCAACGACCACATTCAGTACATGATAGTGAATCCAGATAATTTTTCCAGGTGATGTCTTCAACATCCTTGATACCGAAACGTTCTGGTGGTGATTGCCCTTCCTGATCTGTTGAGAAATCTGAGGTGGGATTTAACATCATTTTCACTTCCCTGGTAATAGAATCCATATTTGTCAATTTTCCCAAAGGTTCAAGACGTGATAAAAAAACATTTGGAACGGACATGAATACATGAAAATGTTTCGAATACGGAAGAATATTTGCAAAAATGAAGATCAGAAGTATGTGGAGCCACCAGAAAAACTCGTTCAGAATACGGAGCTGGTCATGGCTGAGCGTTGAAAAAAGTACGGATAGCAGGCTACTCACCGGATAGATACCTGCCTGAGGTTGCCCCGAAAAATCAAGTCCTTCGTAATATGAGCAGTTCATGCCAAGTAGGGAAACCATCAATAAAAGAATCATGGTCAATGCAATATTGGCGTCGATATGTGAGATCCTTTTCATTTCGACTCCTTCAAAACGAGCGATATGGAAGAAAATGCGTCGTACCAGAAAAACAAGAATAGAAATGGCGACAAGAAGAGCGAAGATATCTCCGAAAGCGATCATGAAGTCATAGAATCCCCCCAAAAATCTAAGTGATCGTTCCTGGCCTGTCAGACCATCGATAACCATTTCTATACTTCCGAAAAGAATAACGCAAAAACCCCAAAAGACCAATGCATGAAGCAGGCCTATGATTGGTCGGCGGAAGATTTTTGTCTGGCCAAGGGCGACCCGGAGGGTCACTAAAAAGCGTTGTCCGATCTTCCTGACAGGGAATGCTGGTTTTGTAAGTTTTACGAATTCCGCAATTCTAAGCACGGTATAAGTAAAAAAACCTAACGTTGCAACCAGGGTCAGAGCAAAAATAATTTGTTTTAACATCTCCGATTTATTTCGTCTTCAATTCTTTAACAGCATCTACCAATTTGGGAAGCACTTTTCCGGCATCTCCAACAATACCATACTGGGCAGTAGAAAAGATAGGTGCATCTTTGTCAGTGTTAATGGCAACGATATATTTTGAAGAACTAACGCCGGCTAAGTGTTGTGTTGCTCCGGAGATGCCAATGGCAAAATAGAGGTTCGGAGCGATGATCTTACCCGTCTGACCGGTGTGCTCTTCATGCGGACGCCAACCCTCATCAGATACGGGCCGTGAACATGCAGTGGCAGCACCAAGAAGTCCGGCAAGTTCGATGATCGGGCCCCAATTGTCAGGTGATTTCATGCCTCTTCCACCAGATACTACAATTTCAGCATCGGTCAATAATATCTTTCCTGATTGTTTCAGGGTTTCTAGCAGTTTCGTTTTTAACGCTTCAGCATCAGCTTCGACGGTGATTGTTTCGACTGCAGGTACTTTATCGCGGGTGATTAGTTCGAAGGAATTCTGAGCCAGTGTCAGGATTTTGATTTCAGATTTGAGTTCAAGGTGTGCATAGGCATTTCCTGAGAAAACCTTTTTATATACGATGAATGGGTTGATGCTGATTGGTAAACGGCTAACCCCTGATGCGATTGCTGCTTTTAATTTTACTGATAATCGGGGAGCTAGTGCTTTCCCTGTAATATTGTTGGAAAGTATCAACAATGAGGCTGAATTCTTTTCAGCCTGACCAGCAATAACTGCGGTGTAAATCTTACTGTCGAAATGGCTTAAATTTCCCGGTTTGACATTGATAATCCGATCCGGACCATACAGGGATAATTTGTCCATCTCAGAAGGATCAATATCTCCGATACATAATACGATTGCTTCTGTCTGGAGCGATTCGGCAATCTTAATTCCATAGGAAACAAGTTCAAAACTTAACTTCTTAAACTTCCCTTCCCAGTGCTCAACGAATATTAAAACTGACATAGGATCTTTGATTGGTCAACGATTAAATAACTTTTGCTTCATTTTGTAACAATGCGATCAGTTGCCCCGGATGGTCGGGATCGATAAATTGGCAGGCGGTCCTGGGGGCAGGTAATTCAAAGCTCACCAGATTGATAAGGAGGTCACAGGGTACCGGTTCAACGACTTTCATGGGTTTTGTGCGAGCCAACATGATTCCACGCATTGCTGCTATTCTTGGTTCCTTTGCAATGCCTTTCTGAACAATTGCGACAAAAGGGCCATCAACGGAGAGGATTTCTTTACCACCATCGATTTCCCTGTGGATCAGAAATTTTCCATTTTCAATGTACACCGACGATACGGATGATATAGAAGGGATTTCGAGAAATTCTGCCAGCATACCTCCAACCGTTGAGCCATTGTAATCGCTTGATTCGATTCCACATAAAATGAGATCAAATGGTGTAGCCTTAATAATCTCTGAAAGCTGATTGGCGACATAAAAAGCGTCGGCTGGGTCGGCATTTACTCTTATTGCATCGTCGGCACCGAGAGCCAGTGCTTTGCGAATAGTAGGTTCTGATGATATCAAACCAACATGGGCCACTGTAACAGAGGTTATCCCGGAGGCGGGATCATCTCTCAATTCAAGTGCACGGGTCAGGGATAGTTCATCCCATGGGTTAATAACCCACTGTATCCCGTTTGTATCAAGTCTTTTAAGGTCATCCACAAATTTTACCTTCGTGGTCGTATCGGGGACGTTGCTAATACAAACTAATATTTTCATTGAAAATCAGGTTGAATGACAAACTAAATTTTGGGGTGCAAAGTTAAGAAAAAGGGTCAAAGATGGTCATTTAATTTCATCCTCGTCCAGGCATTTGTTATATTGAGTCATAGCCCTGAGACTCATAGCCATACTTGAGAAGCCTCCGTCATGGTAAATATTTTGCATGGTGACTTTGCGGGAAAGGTCGGAAAAGAGCACGATTGAGAAATCAGCACATTCATCGGCCGTTGCATTACCAAGGGGAGACATCCGGTCGGTGAAATCGAGCAGACCATCAATTCCTTTTATTCCGCTACCTGCGGTGGTTCGGGTTGGTGACTGTGAAATGGTATTAATCCGGATCCTTTTTTCGCGACCATAAATATAGCCGAAACTTCTGGCTATTGATTCAAGCAGTGATTTTGCATCTGCCATGTCGTTATAACCAACCAATGTCCGCTGAGCTGCAATATAAGATAGGGCAAGAACGGATCCCCACTCATTAATGGCATTTAACTTTTTTGCTACCTGGAGCATTTTATGAAACGAAAGTGCTGAGATGTCAATGGTTTTCTGAAAATAATCGTAATCCAGATCATCATATTCGCGGTGTTTTCTTACATTCAAAGACATACCAATAGAGTGGAGAACGAAATCAATTTTTCCTCCCAATATTGTCATGGATTTAGTAAACACATTTTCGAGGTCTGAAACAACAGTTGCATCAGCAGGAATTATTTCGGATTGGCATTTGTCAGCCAACATTTGTATTTCACCAAAACGCAATGCAACAGGAGTGTTAGACAGCGTGAAGACAGCACCTTCATCATGAGCCCGTTCAGCGATCTTCCAAGCAATCGATTTTTCATCAAGCGCCCCGAAAATGATACCTTTCTTCCCTTGAAGCAAATTATGTCCCATAGTTTAAAGATCAAATTTAACTTAAGTAAAAGTTTAATTATAATAAATAATTAATTGTTTAATAAATCTTTAGCATTTTTTATTGCTGAAGGTGTAACCTTTTCATTGCTCAACATTTTTGCTATTTCCTCAATGCGTTCTTTATTAGATAATTTCTTTATATTTGTTTGTGTAATATCTTGATTATTAATTTTATATACTAAAAAATGCTGTGATGATTTTGCGGCAATCTGAGGAAGGTGGGTGATGGCGATTACCTGCATGGTACTGCCCATTTCATTCAGAATTTTTCCCACCATACCGGCAATTTTTCCAGATACACCGGAATCGATTTCATCGAAAAAGATTGTTGGTAAAAGGTTCTTTTGGCTTATCATCGATTTAATGGTGAGCATGAGTCGGGATGATTCACCTCCTGAAATGGATGTTTCTATATCACTGGCTTCAAGACCTTTATTTGCACTGAATAGAAATTTTACTTTATCTAAACCATCGGAGGTCAAAAGATCGTCAGCTGATTGTAACTCTACTCTGAAGGTAGGAAACGGAATCCCGAGTTGCACCAGAGAATTTTCAACTTTTGACGTAAATACAGGGATGATATTTTTTCGAAGGATTGAAATTTCTTTAGCTTTTGTCAACAGATCAGTTTTAAGATCGGTCACCTCTTTTTTTAATTCACGAATCTCCTGGCCCAGGTTATCTGTTCTGGACAATTTCGATTCGATTTCATGGTAAAGGTCAATTAAATCATCGATATTACTTTTTTGATGTTTTTTTAGGAGCCGGTACAATTGATCGAGTCGCTGTGAAATGGACTCAAGTTCACCGGGATCGCCATCCAGGCGGTTTCCGATCAATGAAATATCATTTGATAAATCCTTGATATCAATGTAGTTATAATTAATTCTTTCAGCTAATAGTTTAATATCTGCCTGAAACCCGGAAACCTGGTTTAATGCTTGGGATACCTCTTTAAGTTGTGAGAGGATATTTACTTCATCTCCTGAAAGAACTTGAGATGCACGACGAAGATTTCCTCTTATTTCTTCCAGGTTGATTAAAATGCGTTGTTTTTCTTCCAGGTCCAATAATTCCTGAGAATTCAGTCGTGCTGAGGACAGCTCATCATACAAAAATTGATCATAATCGCGTGACAATGCTAGTTTCGCTTCTTTCCTGATTAATTCTTCAAGGGTATTTTTTTTAGAGTTCCAGTTTTGAAAGGCACTGCGGAAAGCTGATACTTTTTCCTGAATTCTGGCAAAGCTATCGATTACTGCAATCTGAAAATCAGCGTTATGTAAAGTAATAATTGAATTCTGGGAATGGATATTGACGAGCCGTTCCCCAAGTTCTTTAAGTACGGAAAGTGTCACCGGTGAATCGTTAATAAAGGATCTGGATTTTCCATTATCGCTGATTTCTTTCCGCACTGTCAGCAGTTCATCATAATCGAGATCATTTTTTTTAAAAAAGTCATCAAGAACGTATCCAGATATCCTGAAAAGGCCTTCGATAATGCATTTTCTTGTTTTATCGAATACGACTGACGAATCGTTCCGCTGTCCCAAGATAAGGTTTAATGCTCCAAGAATAATTGATTTCCCTGCCCCTGTTTCACCTGTAATCACGGTAAATCCGGAAGCAAAATCAAGCTCCAGATCTTTAATCAGCAGGTAATTTTGAATGGATAATTTTAACAGCATCGGCTGGCTTGGTTAATGATAATGTATCCGGCAGTTGCTATTTAGAGTCAAGGATCGATTGGTATTTTGAGCTGTTTGAAGGGTCAATATCTTTAAGAATGTTCACAACATTTGATTTTTCCATCGGGGGAACCCGTTGATCCGCAAAAATATTTACAAGTTCATCCCTTTTAGCATCAAATATCATTTGGAGTATGTATAAATTTGGTTTCTCGTTATAAACCTTCTGCAGGATTTCAATGCTTTCACTGACACTTGCTCTCCCCTGGTCAACTTTATCATACATCATGTCCAATCCCATGTGGTGATATCTGTAAGCAAAATTTCTTAAACCTGAGTTCGCGGGATTGAGATAGCTGCCAACGATCCACCATCGGTTTTTCTCACTTTCAAAAGCTTTCCATCCCGGTTCTGAGGTGTTTTGTGCCGCGTTAACAACCTCCTGAGCTTTTTCATAATAAGGGGTTCCACCATTTTGCGAGAAGGAGTCAAAATAAAATCCAAGGATCGTGTAGGCATAATAAGCAAGAATCGAGGTCAGATTAGAGGAGAATGTGCCGTCGGAATAATCGAGTGGTTGAAACTCAGCGTAACGGAATTGAATTGCTTTATCAATATAGTTAATAAGCACTGAATTATAGGCTGAATTCAGTACAGGTCGGCGCAAAACCACATTGAGTGTTCCCCGGAACTCATCCGCACTCAGCCGGTCATTAATGGTTAGTAGAAGTGAACATTCGATCCGCTCTTCAACCTTAATATTGTAATTAGTCCATTTCCGATTATTCATAAATTCGAAAATGGCAGTTTGGAGCGTCTCAAAAACTCTTTTGTCAGTGCCTTCAACTTTCTGTGTGGAGATATTAACCATGCAGTTTAGTTCCTGGGCAACCAGGGTTTTTGAGAAGACAAGTAACAGGGTTACGATAGCGTAACAGGTATATTTAATCATAAGGGTCGAACTACTAAGCAGTAATAATATCCCAAATATCGGCCGCAACTTCGCTTTTTAGTTTCAGTACCCCGTCGTGCACCTTCCCGTTCTTTTCAATTACCGTCACCTTATTTGTAAGATGACCGAATCCTGCACCCGGGTCCTGTAAGGAATTTAAAACGATCAGATCCAGTTTTTTTTCTTTAAGCTTTTTCTTGGCGTGGGCAAGTTCCTGATTGGTTTCAAGTGCAAAACCTACAAGAATCTGATTTTTTTTCTTCAGGTTGCCGAGATCCTTTAAAATGTCGATTGTTGGTTCAAGATTGAGTGGCAGGGGTTGACCATCTTTCTTGATTTTCTGAATTGCTGCATGTTGCGGTTTAAAATCTGCCACTGCCGCTGCCATAATCAGGATATCCGAATCCGGGGCGGCTTTAAGGCACTCTTTATGCATTTCAGTGGCTGATTCAACGGGTATTTGCGTTATGGAGTTATGGGAGATTGAAATGTTCACCGGCCCCGAGATCAGTGTAACTTTAGCCCCCCGTAATGCTGCTTCCTCGGCCAGACAGAAACCCATTTGCCCTGTAGAGTAATTTGAGATATATCTTACCGGATCAATTTTTTCATGAGTTGGACCAGCCGTTATCATGACCTTTTTATTTTTCAGGAGGGTTGTTTTTCTGAAATGTCCGACAATAGTATCAAAGATGACAGCAGGTTCTTCGAGCCTTCCCTGACCCGTCAGTCCGCTTGCAAGCTCACCGGTCTGAGGTTCAATAACAGCATTTCCGTATGATCGCAACATCCTGATATTTTGTTGCGTCGATGGATGAGCGTACATGTCCAGGTCCATGGCGGGGGCAATATAAACCGGGCATTTTGCTGACAGATAGGCCGTAATGAGGAAGTTGTCGGCATTTCCTCTTGCCATCTTGCTTAGTGTGTTTGCAGTTACGGGAGCAAAAAGCATTAAATCAGCCCATTGGCCAAGTTCCACATGGTTGTTCCATTCACCGGTACCGGTAACGAAAGGATCGATAATAACAGGACGCTGAGAAAGTGTCGAAAGTGTCAGTGGCGTGACAAATTCTTTTGCCGCAGGTGTCATGATCACCTGAATTTCAGCTCCATTTCTGATGAGTAATCTTATCAGGAATGGGATTTTATAAGCAGCAATGCTGCCCGTTATACCAATGACTATTTTTTTTCCTTTGAGCATGTTCCGGATGTTTTTCAGAAATCTTCAGGTCTTTCTTTGTGAGGATTTCTGAAATATATATCACTGCCCAGATATTCATGAATTGCAATCAGTGTAGGTTTTGGAAGATGTTCATAGAACTTGGCGATCTCAATCTGCTCTCTGTTCTCAAAAACTTCTTCAAGATTATCGGAGGTGGTTGCAAATTCAGAAAGTTTTTGATTTAATTCTTCCTTGATTTCCAGTCCAATCTGATTGGCTCTTTTTGAAATGACAGCAACAGTTTCATAAATATTGTTGGTGCCTTCAGTAAAATCTTCAATGTTTCTGGTAACTGCGTTGATATCCGTTTTCACTCTTTTGTAATCCATAATTACTTCGGTTTATTATTTGGTTGACTCTTTAAATTTTTCGGAATTCAATAATTTCTGGTCTTTCAGGTATAGTGCATCCAATTCTTTTTTGGAGCGTTCTTTTAGATCGGTTGCCTCTTTTAAGAACTCGCTTTCGGGGAATTGCGATACAAATTCATTATAAGAGATAAGTGCTTTTGAATGGCGGTCTTTTTTCTTTGAGTCGATACTCTCTTTTGCGTATTTGTAGTAGGACTTAAAGATGAGGAAGAGGATTTCTTCACGGTGCGGAGTATCTGGAAACTCCTTTAAGATGCTGCCGAAGGCCTGAATTGATGCGGCATAATCATCCATCCGGTAATAGAGTTTAGCCATTTTATAGTCCTTCAGTTCCAGTTTAAACCTGAGCTGATCCATCAAGTCATTACATTCGGACACGCGTTTACTATTTGGATAGGTATTGGTGAAAAGCTGAAGATCTTTGATCGCTTCCTGTGTTATGGATTGATCCAGGCTGTACTCCGGTGAATTGAGAAAATTACAGTATGCACTCATGAACAAACATTCTTCAGTTTCGGGAGCGTTGGGATAATTGTTTGAATATCTTTTAAAATAATAAGAAGCCAGAGTATAGTCTTTTTGATGATAATAACTATAGGCATACATATAGGCAATTTTCTGGGCTTTTTCAGTTGCCCGTAAAGTTCCGATAAGTTGATCGAACAGTTGAAGTGCCCTGGAATAGTCTTTTTCTGCGTAAAGCTTCAACGCCTGTTCGTATTTTTCATCTGCTGTGCCATTTTTCAGTACCTTTTGAAATTTACATGAAGAAGCGAACAGTAAAAGGCAGATACACAGTGCAGATAAGGCCTTATATTTCATTTTGCAAAAATACAAAGATTAATTGAAAAATCATAATGTTCGCAGATAGTAACGGTTTTCCATGGTTTATAGTATTATTTTTTGGTAATTTTGCAATCAGAATCTTTATATAATCACACCCTATAAACTTATTGTATCGTGGATCTTTTTAATAAAGTTGAGAGCAACATGGGGCCGCTGGGGCAGCTTGCCGATCAGGGTCATGGATATTACTATTTTCCCAAGCTTGAAGGGGAAATTTCTAACCGGATGTTTTTCAGGGGAAAGCCTGTCCTTGTGTGGAGCCTTAATAATTACCTGGGATTGGCCAATCATCCCGAAGTAAGGAAGGCAGATTCGGAAGCTGCTGAAAAATTCGGGCTGGCTTCTCCCATGGGGGCACGCATGATGTCGGGGCAAACAAAATATCATGAACAATTAGAGCATGAACTGGCTGCTTTTGAAAGGAAGGAGGCTGCTTATTTATTAAATTTCGGTTACATGGGAATGGTCTCTATAATTGATTCCCTGCTTGACCGTCATGATGTTGTTGTGTACGATTCTGAGTCGCATGCGTGTATTCTTGACGGACTGAGGTTGCATATCGGCAAAAGGTTTGTTTTTCCCCACAACAATCTGGATCGGTTTGAGGCGCAGATCAAGCATGCCCGGAAGGTAGCCGATGAAACCGGTGGCGGAATACTGGTCATTACCGAAGGGGTATTTGGCATGCCCGGGGATCTTGGTAATCTTAAGGGGATTCTTCAATTTAAAGATAAATACGGTTTTCGTTTACTTGTGGATGATGCTCATGGATTCGGAACCATGGGAAGTACAGGTGCAGGCACCAGTGAGGAACAGAATGTGATGGATGGTGTGGATGTTTATTTCGGAACTTTCGCCAAAGCCATGGCCGGTATCGGTGCTTTTGTTGCCAGCGAAAAGCGCATCATTAAGGCATTGGCGTATAATATGCGATCACAGATTTTTGCCAAATCATTACCAATGCCCATGGTCGTGGGTTCGCTAAAACGTTTGGATCTGATCAGAACACGGCCTGAACTCAGGGAAAGGTTATGGACCATCGTCAAGGCATTGCAGGCAGGATTACGTGAACAAGGATTTGATATCGGAAAGACCCAATCACCCGTCACCCCGGTCTTTTTCAAAGGTGGCATCCCTGAAGCCACTCAGGTCGTTGCGGATCTTCGCGAGAACTATGGTATTTTCTGCAGTGTGGTTATTTATCCGGTTGTTCCTAAAGATGTGATCATGTTACGGTTGATTCCTACCGCAGCTCACACCTTGGAAGACGTGACATATACCATTAATTCATTTGCAGAAGTCAGGAAAAAACTGGATGAAGGCCGGTATGCAAACGGCGGAATCCCTGCATTTGCTGAAAAATTCTAGTTTCTCAGGATCAGTTTATCAAAATAGATCCTGTAACCGGTATTGAATTTCAGGAAATAGACTCCCGGAGCCAATGAGGGCAGTGAAATGCTGATTTGGGTACAGCCTTTTTCGCAGGAAAGGTCGTCGGAGTAAACTACAACACCCATTTCGTTCAGGAGTTGAATCGCACAGGATGGATTGACCGGATGTTCAGGGAACACCAATTTAAAATGCCCGTCTGATGGATTGGGAAATATCATAGTTTTCCGGGTGGTTTTATCCTGAGCATCAAAAGTAAGCGGACGAAGTTGGACGTCGAGAGGTGTTGTTTCCCAGTTGGTTACCTCCACATTTGTCACAGTTTTGGTGTAATAACCCGGGGCTGAAAATGTCAGGTTATAGGTTCCCTCAAAGATAGGGCGAGAATAAAACCCAGTGGGTAAATGTGAGTATACTTCTGAATTATCCTTATCGTGATTGTGTATCAGTACTTTAGCTTCTACCGGTTCATCCGTGACGGTATCGGAAACTATACCATTGATGCCATACTGTGCTTGTCTCATAAAATTCAGAAATGTCCGGTAGTTGTATTCCCAATGATTCAATAGTTGACTTGTTGGCAATAATTTAATATCTGAAATTTCGACTGTGACTTCACGACAATGATGCCAGTAGTTCATATAATCCTGTCGTCCACCATTGATCTCATACCAAGCATTTCCGTTGGAGATTCCGTTGTTCATATAGGTAAAATAGCCGGCCGGGGCATATTGATGTACCGTATCTGCCCATTCTCTTCCGACAAACTGCCACCAGTCATCATCAGCAGTAAATTTTGACCAGGTGTCCCATGGATAATTAAAGACTTCGGCACCGCCATGAAAATTTGCTGAGAGTGAAAAATGATGTTGAGATGCATAATCCATCCATGCTACTGTTTCCTTCTGCCATGCATTGCCGTCGGGGTGCTGGCCCACTTTAGGATCGGGAAAATTCCTATTCAGATCGATGTAATTTGCATTAAAACGAACCGCGCCGTACACGGAATTGTTTCCACCATTAAAAGTGCCATCGGGGTTCGCAAGCGGATTGATAAATATCTCCGTATTATTTACCAATTCTGTAATGGCAGGATCAGTGCCATAATTGATAAGAAGATAGTCGATGAAATGCAACATCAGTACGTAACCGGTAAGTTCGTCTCCATGGATGGAGGATGTGTAAAGAAATTGAGGTTCTGCTTCGGTCTGTTCCACATTGTCGCTGATCTTTAAACAAAGAATCAGGCGATTTTGAATGGACGTGCCAACGGTGTCAAGTTGGCAGAGGTCAGGATGGGCAGTTGCGAACCCCGTCATCAAAGTAAGGTACTCATTATAATTGGGGTAGTAGTTCCAGATGGTCGTTTCATTATCCATTTTACCGGTGGACCTGTAATCCAGTTCTTCTTTTGACAGGCTAAGGCCCGGTGCCGGCAGGATCCTGTATGGAATATTCAGCCTGAGAAAGGAAGCGAACTCATCTTTATTGGCGTAAGCAAACACGGTTGCATTATTTACATGATCCAATGAAATAATTTTCGTAAGAAATCCGATTTCTTCCCGGTCTTTAATCTCAAATGTGAAATAAACCTCTCCCCTTTCATTTAGAACACTATCCGTGTTAACCGGATCAAGGAATTGTGAAAATCCGCCAGAAGGATTCATGCACAGAATAAGGAATAGGGACGTGATAACAAGAAGATTTGGTTGACAATTCATTTTCATAGAAAGTAGGTTGTTCGGGTCGGTTAGTTGGATTGTTCAAGTTTTTGGAGAAGTGAACGGATTTTTTTATAAACTTCATGATTTGCGTTCACCAAAGGCAAGCGCAAGTTATTCTGGCATAATTTTTTGATTTCAAGCGCAGCTTTTATCCCTGCCGGGCTTCCATCGGCAAACAACGTGTTTGTGAAGTCGAGTAGTTGATAATGAATCGACCGGGCTGCTTTCATCTGACCAGCCAAACCATATCTGACCATTTGTGAAACCTCATGCGGGAATGCATTGGCAGTTACGGAGATCACGCCATCAGCGCCGCTGGCAACAAGTGGCAATGTCAATGCATCATCACCTGATAGGACCAAAAAATCCTTTGGCCGGTTTTTTAAGACCTGAAAGATCTGATCAAAATTGGCGGAGGCTTCTTTAATTCCGATAATATTTTCAAAATCGTTTGCCAATCTCAGGGTTGTATTAGCGTTAAGATTGCTGCCTGTCCTTCCAGGCACGGTGTATAGAATAACCGGAACGGGACTTGCTTCTGCGATTGTTTTAAAGTGTTGGTAAAGTCCTTCCTGTTGTGGTTTATTATAATAGGGACATACAGAAAGTATTCCATCAACACCTTTAAATGGAGAACCGTGGATTGTCAAAATAGTATCAGAAGTACTGTTTCCACCGATTCCGACAAGGACCGGAACCCTTTTCTCAATTTTTTCAACCGAAAACTCAATCAACGCCTTCTTTTCCTGCTTCGAAATGGTAGGGGCTTCACCTGTGGTACCTAAAACTACGATAAAATCAACCCCTCCTTGGATGACATGGTTTAGAATCTTTTCATATGACTGGAAGTCGATGGCTCCTGACTTTTTAAATGGTGTGACGATAGCCACCCCTGTACCTTTGAATTTATTGAATCCTTTTCGCATGGGAATTGATTATGGTGAGATAATGCTGGATTTGTCCAAGGTATTCATCGGATGACATTGTGGGTTTCGGATCGATCATCAGGTCGTAATAGCTGGTGTTCTCAGATGAGAAGCATCCCACTTTAAGCAAGGCATTTGAAAGTCCCGAAATGTATTTCAGGGGAAAATTATCGCCAATACTCAGGTCAATAAGCAAATCAAATTCCTTTTCAATGAAATCGCGAACCTGGCTGTGAATGGGTTTATAGAACCAGGTCAAGTCCCTGCGGCTAAAGAAATCGTAAGAAAGCTTTGGGAGGAATCGTTGAACCAGGTTTTTATTCTTGACAAATCCAAGGGCTTTAACTTCTTTATGGTCTCCCTGAAGGCGGGTAACAAAATCCGACACCCTTTCATAATCGGGGACATCATCCAGTGTATATAGAATCCCAATTCTTTTGGCTTCCCCAAGATTCATCAGCTTACAATTTCGCTGGCGATGTTCCTGTTCTTTTCTGAAGTAATATTTACCAATCCTGATTCTGATTTTCCGGAACATTTTTCTCTGATATTTTCAGGTTGTGCAAAGGTAGGAGAATCTAATCAATATTCAACCATTCATGATCCTACACCTAACGACCAGTCACATGAAAAAGTATGGTCTGATAGAGCAAAGACACTATATTTGCCGGAAAAGAACCTTAATGAAATTCACTTTTCTTGGCACAGGCACTTCACAGGGGGTACCTGTTATAGCTTGTAATTGCAGCGTTTGTTGTTCAGAAGATCCCTGTGACAAGCGGCTTCGTTCATCGTTTATGGTAGAGACAGACGGTCTCCGGATCGTTATAGATTGTGGTCCCGACTTCAGGCAACAGATGTTACGTGAAAGGGTAAGTACCATTGATGCCATCCTGATCACCCATGATCATAAAGATCATTTGGGAGGGCTTGATGATGTAAGGGCATTTAATTATTTCAACGGCCGGCCGACAGATGTTTATTCGACACCCGGGGTACAGCGATCGATCAGGCGTGAATTCTCCTATGCATTTCACAAGGAGCCGTATCCAGGGGTTCCGGAGATAAATTTGCGCAAGATAAATAACAAACCATTCCATATCGGCGATTTACAAATAATACCAATCAAAGCCCTGCATTACGGAACCTCAAATTTTGTTTTCGGTTATCGGATTAAGGAATTAACCTATATAACGGATGCCGTCAAAATAGAGGAACCGGAGAAAAAAAAGATACGGGGATCTGAAGTAGTTATTGTCAATGCTTTACGTGAAAAAAAACACTATTCACATTTTAACCTCGAGGAGGCAATAGCATTACTGACAGAATTACGGCCACGGCAGGGATTTATCACCCACATCAGCCACCAGATGGGTTTGCATCAGGAGGTTGGAGGCCAATTACCCCAATTCATTTCTCTTGCCTATGATGGTTTAAGTGGTTCTTTGTGACATACTTCAGGGTAAGCAGGTTCATCGGGTTGATTCCGAGACCCTCGATATCCAATTGGGTAAATCTGAGAACCTGGTCATAATACAGGATGACAACAGGCACTTCCTCCATGATAATCCGGTCCATTTTTCTGTAAAGTGAAAATCTAATGGAATCGTTTAAGGTTGATAAGGATTGTTCATAGAGCTGGTCGAACTCAGGATTTGAGAAGTGTGTGTAATTCGGACCTTTAGGGCAGAAATTCCGGCTGTAAAACATGGAAAGGTAGTTTTCGGCGTCGGGATAATCTGCAATCCACGAAGCCCTGAAAAAAGGCAGATTCGCCATTGCTTTCATCTCTTTTACTGCGGCAGGCGGACTTATTTCGATTCTCAGATTGATCCCGATTTTTTGAACCTGATGCTGGATATATTTACAAATGTCAAGATAATCTGCGGTCGAAGTGAGAACAATAGGATCGAGACCTTTCCCGTCGGGATATCCAGCTTCTGCCAACAGTATTTTAGCATGATCTGGATCATAGGCATTGAATATTGCTGTCGAATCAAATGACGGTAATCCTTTAGGGGTAATCCCCTGAAGACCGGGAGTGCCGATATTGTTACGCAGGTACTGTATCATTTTTCCCCGGTCAAATGCAATATTAATTGCTTTCCTGACAGAACGGTTCCGCACTAGTTTTTTTTGAGCAGCAGGGCCTCCCTGGTTTAGGACAAACCCAAGGTACTCCGTATTCAGATAGTTTTGGGTGATCAGGTGCAACTTCCCGGAATATTTCTTCTGTAAAGTCCCATCGGGGGTCAGGAGTTCGTCCTTATAGGCCGGGTCAAGACCGGATAGAAAATCGGTGTTGCCTTTGATGAATTCAAGAAAAGCTGATTGTTTATCTGCAACGAATGTAATAGAAACCGCGTCTAAATATGGAAGGTGTTTACCTTCCCGGGTTTCAAAATATCGCTGGTTTTTTAACAGGACCAGCTTCACTCCTTCCTGCCACATTTTAAACTGAAATGGTCCCGTTCCAACCGGATGACGTCGAAAATCAGATTTATAAAAATCCAATGCTTCCTTTGGAACGACAGAACAATATTGCATGGTAAGCAAACTGAGAAATGGCGGGAATGGCCTGTTCAGTTTAATAATTAGCGTGGAATCATCCAGCGTTGTGAATGCAGGTTTGCCATTTTCGTACTTGATCCAATTGAAGATCCAAGCTCCCGGTGAGGCGACGGCCAGATCCAGTATTCGGTTTAAGGAGAACACAAAATCATTCGCCGTGACTTTCCGGCCGGTTGAATTCAAAAATGCGGGATTATCGTGAAAAAAGACATCATTACGAAGGTGAAAAATATAACTGGTACCCGAATCCCCGATCTCCCAACTATGGGCAATACAGGGCATAATTTCGAGATTATCATTCAACTGAACCAACCCATTGAATAGTTGATTGGTAGCCCAGATGATGGCTTGATCGCGGGCAAAAGCAGGATCAAGAGTTGTGATATTTGCGGCTTCATTATAACGGAAGACGGTTTTGCCATTTTGTTCACCGGGGCCGGAACATCCCGGGAAAAACATTGTTATCAGCAGAAATATGGCGGGGTACTTATTCATAAACAGATTGTAAAAGTACCTCATTTTTTAATCGGAGGGATTTTTCTAAACCTTATAATCCAGGTTGAGGGAGTTTTTAATTTTTTCCTTCATCAGGACAATATCGATAATCTGTTTCATCTCTTCAATGTAATGAAAAGTAAGGCCTTCGATATAGGATTCCTTAATTTCTTCGATTTCCTTCCTGTTTTCGGATGAAAGAACGATATGTTGGATCCTGGCTCGTTTTGCGGCGAGCATTTTTTCCTTTATACCACCGACCGGAAGAACTTTTCCCCGAAGGGTGATTTCTCCTGTCATGGCAATTTTATTTTTCACTTTTCGCTGGGTGAAGGCTGACGCGAGGGCTGTGAACATCGTAATTCCGGCAGAAGGGCCGTCTTTCGGTGTGGCGCCTTCAGGAACATGAATGTGCACGTTCCATTGTTGAAAAATATCCGGATGAATATCGAGTGATTCACAATGTGCTTTCAGGTATGCAAGTGCAATTGAGGCGGATTCTTTCATTACATCGCCCAGGTTGCCTGTCAGAACAAGGTCACCCTTCCCACGACTCAGACTGACTTCAATAAACAGAATCTCCCCTCCGGTAGCGGTCCAGGCCAAGCCTGTTACAACACCAGGAATGGTATTGGAAATATCCTTTTCGACCTGAAAGATCGGACTACCTAAAACCTTTTTAAGGTCAGTGTTTTTGAGACGTTTCTCAAACTTTTCATTAAGTACGATCATTTTAACCTTGCTCCGGATCACTTTAGCGATGGTTTTTTCCAGCGTACGTACCCCGGATTCGCGGGTGTAATCCTCAATAATCTTTTTCAGCAGTGTATCCGGAAACAGAAGTTGTTTATTTTTCAATCCATGCTCATGTAGCTGTTTGGGAATCAAATGTCTTTTTGCAATCTCAATTTTTTCTTCCATCAGGTAACCTGGCAGTTCAATAACTTCCATCCGGTCGCGGAGGGCGGGATGTACCGTGCTCAGGGTATTGGCAGTGGCAATGAACATAATCCTCGAAAGATCGTATTCAACTTCGAGGTAATTATCGTAAAATGTGTTGTTCTGTTCGGGATCCAGAACTTCGAGCAAGGCTGCCTGTGGATCGCCATTGATATTCATACCAAGCACTTTATCGATTTCATCGAGGACAAAAACAGGGTTCGAAGATTTAACTTTTTTCAGGCTTTGCAACACCCTGCCCGGCATGGCTCCGATATAGGTTTTACGATGGCCCCTGAGTTCTGATTCGTCGCGGAGGCCACCCAGAGACATTCTGGTATATTTACGACCAAGTGCTCTTGCTATGCTTTTTCCGAGAGATGTCTTTCCGACACCCGGTGGGCCGACCAGGCAAAGAATGGGGGCCTTCATGTCTTTCTTGAGCTTGATCACTGCCAGGTGTTCAACAATCCGTTCCTTTACCTTTTCCAGACCAAAGTGATCTTCATCCAAAACCGTTTGCGCATGGCGTAGATCCAAATTATCGTCGGTATACTCCCCCCAGGGTAGTTGCACCAGAGTCTCGAGGTAGCTGGTCTGAACCGAATACTCTGCGGCCATAGGGTGCATCCTCTGAAGTTTATTCATCTCTTTTTCAAAGATCTCGGCAACCTCCTTAGACCATTTTTTACCGGCCGCCTGTTCCCTCAGAGCATTTGATTCCTGCAGATTGGGATTGCCTCCCAGCTCTTCCTGAATTGTTTTCAGTTGTTGATTCAGCAGAAAGTCACGTTGTTGTTTATCAAGATCGCTTTTGACTTTATTTTGGATCTGTTGTTTCAGATCTACCACCTGGAGTTCTTTGGTGAGATATGAAAGTACATTATTTGCAAATTCATTCAGGTCGATAATTTCAAGAAGCTTTTGTTTTTCGTGAAGTTCGATATTGAGGCTGGAAGAAATAAAGTTAACCAGGAATGAAGGCGACTCAATATTCTTGATGGCGAAGGCTGCTTCGGAAGGAATGTTTGGCGACTTTGAGATAATCTGAATCGCCAGATCTTTTAGAGATGCAATGAGCGCTATAAATTCTCCGTTTTCACGAGGAACTTCCACGGGACCGTCAAATGCAGATACAAGGGCTGAAATATAGGGTTCTGACTGAACCACCTGGTTCATCACAAATCGTCTTTTACCTTGAATAATGGCGGTATTACTCCCATCGGGCATTTGCAGAATCTTTATAATATAAGCGACGGTCCCGATTAAATTCAAATCGCCGAATTCCGGATCTTCAATAAGGGGATCTTTCTGGGAGACGACGCCAATAATGCGGGTTCCCTTATAAAATTCGCGGATCAGCCTTATCGATTTGTCGCGTCCTACGGTTATGGGAATTACAACTCCCGGGAAGAGAACCGTATTTTTTAATGGAAGTATGGGAAGTACTTCCGGAACATCCTCCGCGTGCATTGCTTCCTCATCTTCGGAAGATAACAAGGGGATATATTCTGTGTCGGTATCTAGAATATCAGAAAAGCTGAAGGGTTTATGCTCCATAATATAATTCCTCAATCATTTGTCAAACTGACAGCATCCAAATCGGATAAAATGAGCCGGTAATTTACAACAATTATACCAGGAGAGAAGAGATTGATTTACAAGTATTTGTTCTTCAAGGTAAGATTGTAAACGCTGGTCAGCAGATCTTTTTCAATTTCATCAAAGGTCCTGTGTCGGCGTTTGTAAACGATCTCAGCAACCTCCAGCGCTTTCTTTATGCTGTAATTAGTATGTCCAGCCGTACCGCCCCAGACAAAGGAGGGAATAAAATTACGCTGGAACCCGCTGCCGAAAATATTGGCATTGATGCCGACAACGGTACCAGTATTAAATTGGGTATCGATGGCGCATTTTGAATGATCCCCCATAATCAGGCCACAGAACTGGAGGTGGGTATTAATAAAAGTTTGTTTACCATAGCTCCACAACCTGACGGTATCATATGTGTTTTTCAGATTGGAAGTATTGGTATCGGCGCCGAGATTACACCACTCTCCTATTACTGAATGTCCTAAGAACCCGTCGTGGGCTTTATTCGAATAGGCAAACATGACAGAATTATTAACTTCTCCTCCGACTCTGCAAAAAGGACCTATGGTAGTAGGGCCATAAATCTTCGCGTTCATTTTAACCTGGGCTCCTTCTCCAAGGGCAAAGGGTCCCCTGATGACTGCCCCTTCCATGATTTCGGCATTTTTACCGATATAAATCGGGCCGGTCGACCCGTTCAGGATCGCACATTCGATCTGAGCACCTCTTTCGACAAAAATATTTTCAGCGCCAAGGAGGCGGTTCGAATCACTGATCTTGCTTGATTTCCTGCCTTTTGTCAGAAGATGAAAATCTTCAGCTATTGCCTCTTCATTTTTACAAAAGATTTCCCAGGTATGATTTATTTTTAAAGGCGCGCTTTGAACACGTATCTCTTCGATGCCTGAAGAGGTAGTTTCTCCAATGCTTTCAAGGTCTTCCTGTGTTACATGAAGCGCAATGATGGTATCGTTGTAGACCAGCGTCTGATTCGGTTTGAGTTTACTTACAGCATCGATAATTTCGTCATTCGGACAAATCGACCCGTTTATCAGAATATTTTCCGCCATTTTGACAATGGGAAATTTGGTCGACAGGTAAGGTTCAGTCAGTGTTGAAGTCTTTGACTTCAGGCGTTTTTCCCATTTTTCCCTGATGGTCAGAATTCCGACGCGAATATCAGCCACAGGTCTGACAAAAGTCAGTGGAAGCAAGTTGGTACGGACGATGCTTTCATCAAAAAGGATGTAATTCATGGTGTCAAAGTTAAATCATCAAAAGAATAAAAAAGCCTCCATCGAAAAACGGAGGCTTTTCGGTGATATTGTCATATATTCTTATTTTGCAGCCTTCTGATCAAGATGTTTCTGGTAACGGCTTTTGAATTTATCCACCCTTCCGGCGGTATCAACAAGCTTCATTTTTCCGGTGTAAAAAGGATGCGACGTGTGTGAGATCTCAAGTTTAACCAGCGGATATTCCATCCCGTCTTCCCAAACAATGGTTTCTTTACTTTTAACGGTTGATTTTGAGAGAAAGGCGTAATCGTTCGACATATCTTTAAAAACGACCAACCTGTAATCTTTTGGATGAATGTCTTTTTTCATTTTAAATGGCATATTTTAATGAGGGTGCAAAGATATTCATTTTTATTTATTCTTCAAAGAATTTTTTGGTTCAAAACAGTAAAAATTCCATGGTATCAACATCGTCGGCATAATCCCACAATTCCGGTTGCTGTGCTTTCCCAGGGGCTATGGACTTGTAAGCGGTTGACGGGAGGGCCACTACACACTGGATTTTTGATCTGTCTTCTTTTATTTTTGTTTCTAACTTCCTGATATCTTGTACATATTCATAATGAATACAGGCAATTCGTGAAACCAATTCAGGGTCTTCTTTAAATAGTAGAAAACCATGGTCCTGAAAAGGAATTTGTCCGACCTGGTAAATGGATTTGTTGTATATGTAATTATTATGATATTTCGGATGATTCAGGTAATGTGCGTATTTTTCCATAGCCTTACCGATAGCAGAAAAATCATAATCGGGCGGAACAAATATTTTGGAGACGGACCTACAGCCCAGTCCGAAATAGAGCAGACAATCATCTGCAATACCTTCAAGTTCCTTTGGGTTTTCATGTCCAGTCAGAATAGCGATGCTGTTCCTGTTTTTACGGATGATGTTCGGATAATTTCGGAAATAATAATCGAAATACCTGGAAGAATTATCGTTACCAGTGGCGATAAGGGCATCAAAGTGTTCAATCTGATTGCGGGTAAATCGAATATTTTCCTTCCACCTTGAGTCGATCTTGCAAAGCAGTTCTGCAAGAAATGGTACAAGTATCGAATCTTGTGAAGACAAACGGCCCAGAAGCCGGTGACCGGATATCAAAACGCACAGAAAATCGTGAAAACCCACGGCTGGGATGTTGCCTGCCATGATCACGGCAATGGTCTTATTAAAATGGGCTTGTTTATCCGAGAGTCTTTGAAAATATGGCTCCAGCCATTTCTGAATTTTTTCCCGGGTAAGCGCCAGGCTAATATTTCTCAGAGACGTAAGAATGTTTTCTTCGGTAAACCAGGGATTTTCAGCCGTTGCTTTTCTGACTGCACTGATGAAGCCGGCATCCCGGATTGGATTCTCTGGATCGGTTAATGATCTTATCTGCCTTCCAAGCATCTCAAATGAATCAACTCGGGCCTTGAGTTCCATGACCTTTTTTTTGCAAAGTTAGCCGGAAGTTCTCATTTTTGCAGAAACTGTAGTAATTGTTATGAATTTTCAAAGTATCCGGGATGTTTCATTCATACTGAGATTCTTATGTTTTGGATACCTTGGCTTATCCCTGACGTGTAACGGTCAGAAAAACATCGGTTTCAGCCAACCTGGTGACACACTTTCCTACTTGATGCTGGAAATGTCGCAGGTCAAGAATGATTCTCAGAGACTCAGGTACAATGAAATCTTTACCAGGGTGTTGTATGAGTTTATACAGACGCTGGAAGCGGAAACTTATTCACTCGAGAAGGTAAAAACGTTGAACAGGATCAGTTCGGATGATGGTTCACTTACCTTCTTTCAGTGGAATATCCTTACCACTGAAGGCAGATTCCGGTATTTTGGATTTATAAAGGTGAACTTATCTGACACAAAACCGATTTTTACATTAACCGACGGGTCTGATTTCGGTGGCGATTTGGATTCTGCTATTTTAAGTGTTGATAATTGGTTTGGCGCCTTATATTATAGGATCATCACCTGCAAAGATGAAGAGGGAGGCACTTTTTATACCCTCCTCGGATGGTCGGGTAAAGACCGGCAAATTACTCGAAAAGTCATTGATATCCTGAGTTTTGACTCCCTGCATCATCCCGTCTTTGGGGCTTATCGGTTCCCGGATTACAAAACGGGTCATTTTTCACGGGTTGTATTCATGTTCGATGCTTCCAGCTCGATGTCGTTAAAATATGAAGATCAGCCCTTGTCGGTTACCCGTAAATGGGATTCAGCCCGTAGAACATTTGAAGAGCATTTAAATGAACAGAAGGTACTGGTTTTCGATCATTTAATTCCGATTGATCCTTTACTGGAAGGTCAATATCGTTATTATGTTCCTTCCGGTGAAACTTACTGTGGATTTTTTTTCAAAGGAGGGTACTGGTATTTTCTGCAGAAGATCGATGCCAGGAATTCAGTAAAAAAGCCTTAACGATTTCATAACTGTATCGGCTGTCAAATTTATTTTTTAATTTTATCCTGCATTACTTATCTTTGCTTCGATGAAATGAATCAATTAACATATTTCTCATTTTAAATCATATATATCATGAAAAAACACAATTTTAATGCAGGGCCTTCGATCCTACCCAGGATTGCCATTGAAAACTCAGCGAAAGCCATTCTTGATTTGAACGGTATAGGTTTATCGCTTCTGGAAATTTCACATCGCAGTAAAGATTTTCAGGGTATTCTTGATGAAACGATGGCTTTATTCAAAGAATTGCTTCAGATCCCGGCCGGGTACCAGGTTGTTTTCTTAGGCGGAGGCGCGAGCATGCAATTCTGCATGGTTCCTTACAATTTTCTGAACCGGAAAGCGGCCTATCTCGAAACAGGAGTCTGGGCTCAGAAGGCAATCAAAGAGGCAAAATTCTTCGGCGAGGTAAATGTGGTCGCCTCTTCATCGGATAAAAACTTCACATACATTCCAAAGGGATATGTTATTCCTGCCGATGTTGATTACTTCCATATCACCACCAACAATACCATTTATGGTTCAGAGATCAGGACCGATATTGAAAGCCCTGTACCTCTTGTGGCTGACATGTCGTCGGATATTTTAAGCCGTCCCGTTGATATTTCCAAGTATGACCTGATTTATGGCGGAGCTCAAAAAAACCTGGGTCCTGCCGGTGTTACTTTTGTAATCATAAAGGAGGAGATATTGAGCCGGGTGACGAGGAAGATCCCTACTATGCTAAATTATGCAACCCATTTAAAGGAACCTTCACTTTTCAATACACCTCCTGTTTTTGCCATTTATACCTGTCTTGAAACCTTAAGATGGATCAAGGGATTGGGAGGTGTAAAAGTCATTGAGCAAATGAATCTCAAAAAAGCAAACTTGCTTTATAACACGATTGATAACAGCAAGATGTTTACGGGCACGGTTGAAAAAGAGAGTCGTTCGCTGATGAATATCTGCTTTGTGATGAAGGAACAGTATAAAGACAAGGAGGACGCCTTCATGGAGTTTGCGAAGACCCGCGGAATGATCGGTATCAAGGGACACCGTTCGGTTGGTGGATTCCGAGCATCCACATACAATGCCTTACCTTATGAAAGTGTTCAGGCGCTGGTTGATGCAATGAATGAATTTGAGAAAAACAATATTTAATTATTTTCCGGGCAATTGATTAAGCCTGGGTTAAAACCAGAAATCATGACAAAAGTATTAGTTGCCACGGATAAGCCTTTCGCCCCTGTCGCTGTGAAAGGAATTCGTAAAGTGGTTGAAGAAGCCGGTTTTGAGTTGGTTCTTCTCGAGGGTTACACCGCACAGGAGGAATTCATCAGGGCGGTTGCCGACGTGGATGCCGTGATCATCCGGAGTGATAAAGCTGACAAGTCTGTCATTGATGGCGGGAACAAGTTAAAGATCATTGTCAGGGCCGGTGCAGGCTATGACAACATTGACCTTCAGGCCGCCACCGCTAAGGGGATTGTGGCCATGAATACTCCCGGCCAGAATTCCAATGCCGTTGCAGAGCTGGCACTCGGGATGATGGTCTATTATGCCCGAAATTTTTATAATGGCAAATCGGGTTCAGAGCTTATGGGAAAAAAACTTGGGATCCATGCCTACGGGTATGTAGGAAAAAATGTGGCCCGGATTGCCAAAGGATTTGGCATGGATGTATGTGCATTTGATCCTTATGTGCCGAAAGCCGAGATCGAAAAGGATGGTGTTAAATGGATCGGTACGGTAGAGGAGTTGTATGCAACCTGTAATTATATTTCCCTTCACATTCCTGCTAACAGTCAGACAAAACAATCCATCAATTATGCTTTAATGTCGAAAATGCCTGTACCTGCATGCCTTGTCAATACCGCAAGGGCTGAGGTCATTCATGAGGCTGATTTATTGCGTATGTTCCAGGAACGGAAAGACTTTGCTTACCTGTCGGATGTTGAGCCCTCTAATAAAGCTGAAATTGAGGCAAATTTTAAATCAAAGTGTTTCTGTACACCTAAAAAAATGGGAGCGCAGACGGAAGAAGCCAATATTAATGCCGGAATTGCTGCCGCCAAACAGATTGTCAATTATATTACCAAAGGCGATAAAACTTTTCAGGTTAATAAATAACCTGTAAATATGTTTATATTTGTCATCATTGTACTGAAAATGATTTGTTCAAGTCTACAAATGTTTAATTAATCGAACTGCCCCATGGAAAACGATCACGAAAGACCCAGTACTTTCTTCAGGTTTGAAGATTTGCGAATCTATCACAAAGCACTCGAGTACATTGATTGGGTGTACCAGGTGGCAAAAAGTTCAGGTAATGATCCCTTTATGAAATCCTTTTTTGACCGTTTTCTGAACTCTGCTCACGGAATTGCGCTCAATATTGCTGAAGGATCATCCCGGAACAAGAGTCAGTTTGTTTATTATCTGAAAATGGCAAAAAGCTCGGTCAGGGAGTGTGTTGTTCTTTCTACTGTTGCACAAAGCCGATCGTTCATTTCGGCGAGTGCATTTGATGACTCAAAAAATCATTTGATGGAGATGACCAAGATGATCGGCGCTCTCATCGGATCTCTTCAGCGGAGTGTCAAACCCGATGAGCTTGATGATGATGAAAGCGTCGAGAGTATCTGAAGATTAATTGTAGATTTTTAACTGATTTTCAACTTTTTTTTAATGGCTATTTTAAAACCTTTTAAGGGGCTCAGACCCCCTGTGCAAATTGCTGAAAAACTGGCTTCAAGGCCTTATGATGTTTTGAATTCAACCGAAGCACGGCTTGAGGCTGCGGGTAATCCTTATTCCTTACTTCATATAATCAAACCGGAAATTGACCTTCCTGAATCGGTCGACATTCATTCACAACCTGTTTATGACAAGGCTAAAGAAAATTTCGGACTTTATCGAGAAAAAGGATGGCTGGTGCCCGATCAAAAGGAACTCCTATATATATACGCGCAAACCATGAACGGAAAAACCCAGTATGGGATTGTGGGTTGCGCCGGGGTTTCGGATTACATGAATGGGATAATTAAAAAGCATGAACTCACCCGGAAGGATAAGGAAGAAGACCGGATGAAACATGTCAGGATCACAAATGCCAATATGGAACCTGTTTTCTTCACTTATCCTGCTGTTCAGGAAATCGATGTGATTGTTGAACGGTTTGTAAAAGATCACCAACCTGTTTATGATTTTGTGGCACCTGATGGCGTTGGGCACCATTTTTGGGTCATTGATAACGATGATATTATTTCCCGCCTGGTATCTCTTTTCAAAGATATACCATATACCTATGTTGCTGATGGTCATCACCGGACCGCAGCAGCGGCTTTGGTTGGCAATGAGAAAAAGCTCAACAATCCGAATCATACGGGATCGGAGGAGTATAACTATTTTCTTGCTGTTCACTTTCCTGATAACCAGCTTTCGATCATTGATTACAACCGGGTGGTAAAAGATCTAAATGGTATGGATCCGGGGGAGTTTATGAAGAAACTGGAAGGGGTCTTTACCATAAAGTCAATGGGATCGGAAATTTACAAACCGGGATCACTGCACAATTTTTCAATGTACATGGAAGGGTGCTGGTATTCGCTAACTGCAAAACCTGGGACCTTTGACGATACCGATCCCATCGGGGTGCTTGATGTAACCATACTTTCCAGGTTGGTTCTCGACCAGATATTGGGGATCAAAGATCTCAGAACCTCGAACCGGATTGACTTTGTTGGTGGAATCAGGGGACTCGGCGAGTTGAAGAAGCGCGTTGATAATGGTGAAATGAAGGTTGCTTTTGCCCTTTTCCCGGTCTCCATGAAGCAACTCATCAATATTGCAGATTCAGGCAATATAATGCCACCCAAAACAACCTGGTTTGAGCCTAAGCTTCGCTCAGGACTGGTTGTTCACCTTCTTGACTGATTGTTTCAAAAGCGTAAAGAGCATAAAGGGTGGCGCGGTTTTGCACCATCCTTTTTTTTTTAGTCGTGCATATAATCTTCAAAAACTGTCTGAAGATAAGCCTCACCTTCTTTCCTTATCGAGTCGGGTAATGCCGGCGAATTCCACCAGTAATTGTAGGAACTGGTTTTCTCAAACGTGAAGTAGAATGGTGGTCTGACCCAACCCACTCCATCATCAGTTGAATAATAGGCGAAGTCGGGACTGCAAGGATTCAACAGATTTTTACTATAAATAAAGGCCGAGGTTTGTAAATTCAGTTGCCTCAGGAGGGTTGCTGCTATATCATGCTGATTTCCGAGCTTCTGTTCGCGGGTTCCTTTGAATTGATCCCGGATAACATTGCCACAAAAAAGCATTGGAATAAGGTGATATTCCCTCGATTGAGGGTGCCAGTTCCGGTAGGAGTTGTGACTATGATCTGCCACGATGATGAATAGCGTATTGTCGTACCAGGGTTTTGTACGGGCCTTCTTGAAAAACTGACCCAGGTAATGGTCGGTATAGTATGCACCATTGATGTACTCCTGTTCATTATCTCCCCATTTTAAAGGTTTTTCAAAGGGCTGGTCCCAGGGTGAATGGGTACTCAGGGTAAAAAGCGCTGTAAAGAAGGGTTCCTTCAGTTTCCCGGCATCTTCAACCAAATAACCAAGTGTAAATTGGTCGTGGATTCCTAACTTACCCCGCGGCGTGGACCCGGGGAAATCGGAAACCTCCATTATTTTATCGAAGCCGTTGAAAATAATATAGCTTTTAATATTACCATAGATGAGCTGGCCTCCAAAATAAAATGCCGTAGAATAGCTTGATTGTTCCAGGATTTTTGCCATCGAAGGCAGTTTCACGAATTTATCGGGTTGCACGGTAATGGAACTTACCGGATGGGCAGGAAATCCTGACAAAATTGAGGCAAGGCCTTGTTCAGACCGCGACCCTGATGCGTACACATTGGTGAATAATATACCTTCCTGTTCAAGTTTTCTGAATTCCGGCGTAATCCCGGGTTCACCCCCAAGACTTTGTATGAGATCGGCCGACCAGCTTTCAAGGATTAACAGGACGATATTGGGTCGATTCGTTTTTAAGATGAGTTTGGTCGAATCGCAGGGTGTCTGATAAATTTTCTTCATAATCTGTGAAGCTTGTGCATCATCCATAAAGAGATATGGATTGTTATTGAAGTTTTCCAGATTTTCGAAGACACTGATATAAAGATTAAAGGCTGTGTTTACTGCTGCAATATTCAGAATATTGTGATTGGAGTAATACGATTCGCTTTGGTTGATCGGAATCTGCTGGATGCCACCACGCATTCCAAGGAAAAGCAAGACGGGAACCGTCAAAACGAAAAGGAAATTAAACAGCAGTTTTCGTTTTGATTCGCCATAAGAGGGTGCAAAGAATTTTTTAAAAAGGAGAATCCCAGCGGCGCATAGAACGAGAAAAATCGACAACAGGAGAAAAAAAGTTCCTGTTTCGGCCGAATTATAAATTTCAGAAGGATGTTGCAGGTATTTCAGAGCTTTGTAGGTAAGCTTGGTCTTCCATTCGGGGTAGATGCCCAGTTCTGCAGCTGTAGCCAGGGAGTATAACATTATAATGATGTAGGTGTACCACCGATTGATCGCGGATAACCATTTTTTTTTCAGGAATGATTGCACTGCAAGGATGAGAAAAGGAATAACCATAATATAACAGGTTGTTGCAAAATCCAGTTTTAATGCAAACCAGAAACCTTTAATGGTTTCGATAAAGCCAATTTTCTCAGCAAGGAGCAATGGAATGTTATAGATCAGGAAAACAAGTCGGGTGAAGCCGAAGAACATCAGCCAGAACACTATTTGCCTGAGGAAAGATGAGAGAATCCTTTTCATGAAAAAAATACAAAGTTACGGTTCCGCTGAAAACCGACAAATCCGTATTTTTGTCCCGGTAAAATGGAATAAAACTGTGACCATCGGAAAACGTATTGCTGAGCTGAAGAACACGATCCCACAACACGTCACCCTCGTTGCGGTTTCAAAGAATCAATCCTGTGATCGTATCATGGAAGCTTATCATGCGGGTCAACGGCATTTTGGCGAAAACAGGGTACAGGAATTGATGTCCAAAAAAGACCATTTGCCTTCTGATATCTTGTGGCATCTTATCGGCCATCTCCAATCCAACAAAGTTAAATTCATTGCTCCTTTTATAAACCTGATCCACAGTGTTGACAGCTTATCGTTACTGAACGAAATCAATCATTATGGAATCAGAAATAACAGGGTCATTGATTGCATGCTGGAGTTTCACATTGCCACCGAGGAGTCGAAATATGGTTTGAACCTTGAGGAGGCGATCAGGATTCTGTCATCCGACCAGTTCCGACTCCTGCAAAACATCAGGGTGATCGGTACGATGGGGATGGCTTCGTTTACAGAGGATGAAGACTTGATTTTTAATGAGTTTAAAACTCTTCACGATCATTTTCAGACTCTGAAAAACCAATTCTTTAGTTTGGATCCGGTATTCAAAGACATTTCGATGGGGATGTCGGGCGATTATAAGATTGCGATCCGTGCAGGGAGTACCATGATCAGATTGGGCACCACCATTTTTGAATGTAAAAATTAACATCTCCGCAATGAGAACCGGGACCATTTACCTGACTATATTCTTGTTTATATCTTTCTACAGTCTTGCCCAGAGAAAACAGGAAACAGCTTCATTCATGCATCTTACAGGAACCATCGGTTCAGAACTTGAACTGACAATGAATCTTGTCAAAGTCGGAGATACCCTTTTTGGCACTGCCAGTTATCATGTTGCCGATGCCACTAAAAATGTCAGATACCATAATATTGATGGGTCCGTAAGGCAGGTATATGGGAAAGTCGATGCTAAAGGAAAATTCCGGATCAGGGAATGGGGTAACGATCGCGGACCGGTGCTGAGCGGAACCCTGGCTAATAACAACCAGATGTCGGGGGTATGGATTAATGCCGGATTGCATTCCACCAAAATGAATTTCCTGCTTGCAGAAAGCTTTCCTGCAGGAACTATGAATTTTAAGGTTCTGACGCTGAATGAAAAGCGGCCAATCCTTAAAGAAAAAAGTGAACCTTCGGCCCATCTTCGGCTAACGGTTGTAATTCCAGATCGCCGATTGAATCCTGCTGTTCCTGGTTCTGTTACTGATACCATTCTTAGCCTGTTTCAAGAGGGACAGACAGAAGAAAAAGATCCACAGCAATTGGTGAATACCATTAAAGATGCATTTTTCAACGAATATTTTCAGACGAATGAACCTTTATTGAATGAACAGTCAGGTCCCAGCCTGAATTGGGAGTTGATTAAGTCAGGATTTGTTCTGTACAATGAGCTCCATGTGCTGTCGTATATGGTGATGACTTATGAATTTACGGGAGGCGCACATGGACTGGAAACCAGCTTGTACAAGACTTTTGATCTGAAGAACGGAAAAATCATCAGCGTTCGGGATCTGTTTTTTCCGGGTTCTGAGGGTAAATTGACCGGTATTCTTACCGCTAAACTCCGCCAAACAACCGGATTAAAGGAGACCGTGAAACTCACAGATCGCGGGTACTTCACAGATCTGATCAAACCTTCAGAAAATTTTTATCTTAGCTCCCAGGGGATTGGATTTGTTTACAATCCATACGAAATAGCACCCCATTCATTTGGTACGATCACAATCTTTGTTTCGAACGCAGAGCTTTCCGAGATTTTAAAGCCGCGGTGACAAAACGGTCTTTACCATTCAAATCCGGGATTACCTCAACGAATTCGAATCCGGATTGCCTCAGAAGAACAGACGTTTCATGTCCGAACCTTTCATTGATCTCCAGGTATAATTTGCCACCAGGCTTTAATTTCTGATGGGTGTACCGGATTATTGCATCATAAAAAAACAAGGGATCTTCATCTGAAACAAACAAGGCCGTCGCGGGTTCGTGATCAATCACATTCTGATGCATCTTTTTTTTATCTGAATTGGTAACATAAGGGGGGTTGCTTACTATCAGATCATATTGCTCCGGATCTTTTAATGAGTGAGGTTTTAAAATATCATCTAAAAGAAATGATATCCCGGTTTTACAGTTTTGTGCGTTGATACCTGCAATCTTCAGTGATGGCGCGGAATTATCCATAGCGGTCACATGAAGATCGGGAAATGCTCTTTTAAGTAAAATGGCAATGCAACCCGATCCTGTACCAATATCCAGAATGTTCAAAGGTGCTTTCTTTAGTTTTTTTAAATCCCGGATGATCAAACAGCACAGCTCTTCGGTTTCGGGACGCGGAATCAATACCTGTTCATCTACGTACAGGGTCAGGTCACCGAACCATGCTTTTTTCAGAATGTATTGAAGCGGTTTCCCTGAGGCCAGTTTTTCGAGTGTCATTATGAAATTTCCTGCCACCTGATCCGGAATAATCCGATCCGGATCAAGAAGAACCTCTCTCCGGGTTAATCCCAGGTACTCATCGAAGAGGATGAAAAGAATCTGACGGATTTCCCGATCGGGATAAACCTGTTTCAGGGTATCGATAAAAGTACCCGTCAGATTTTTGACCGTTATCCCTTGAAGTTTCATCACAGGAAGCAAAATTAAAAGTAATTTAGCTGACATGGAAGAGGAGAATAGGGATTGGTATCTTACCATTTCGGGCGAATCCGAAGGAACATACAGGGATAAAGCCAGCAAATTCATTGCCAATGCCTTACCGGTTGTTTCAGAAGAAGAAGCAAAATCAGCGCTGGATCGAATCCGAAAGAAATATTACGATGCGAACCACCACTGCTTTGCATACCGGATTGGATATGAGAACTTTATTTATCGTATTCAGGACGACGGAGAGCCTTCGGGATCAGCGGGGAAACCCATTTACGGGCAAATCCTTTCGAAGGAGCTGTATGATGTACTGATCGTCGTGACCCGGTATTTCGGGGGTACCAAACTTGGGATTCCCGGACTAATACATGCTTACCGGACTGCCGCAAAGGAGGCACTGGAAAAAGCTGTCATTGTTGAATCCGTGATGATGAAGGAATATTCCGTGCAATTTGACTACCCACTGATGAATGAGGTGATGCGGATAATCAAAGAGTCGGGATGCAAGATCATCGGGCAGACGGCAGGTGATCAGTATGAGATCCGGTTCCAGATCCGAAAGAGGCAGGTTGGTTTCCTGGAATCGAAAATGCAGCGGATAAGAGGTGTTACATTAAGGTAACCTGAGTCATCTGTTGGCAGGAATAACTTATATTCAATCTGAGTAAATATTGCTGAATTGCCTGATTTTTCTAACTGTTTGAAAGTTAATACACTTGAAATTTAGACGGTTTTTAAATAAGGACATGTTAGGTTCAAACTAACATGTTCAACCTGTTGAAGTCTTGTTTGATACCTCTGGAAGGTATCCTGACAAGGTCTGAAAAGCAGTCGTATTTTATATTTTTATTTTAATAAATCAAGCTTGAAAAATTTTTTTTATAAACTTTTTTTTCCAAATTTTGTTAATTATTCAAAATGACCGTTCATCTTAGAATTTTGATTTCAAATCAATTTCTAAATACTTGATAATTAGCGAACAAAATTATCTTACCACGAATCTCTCAAGGTTACCTGCATTAATGGAAAAAGAAGCTGTTGAAGTTTGGGAAAATTGCCTCAAAGTCATCAAAGATAACATACCGTATCAAAGTTTCAAGACCTGGTTCTTGCCCATAAATGCTATTAGGTTAAAAGATAGTGTTTTGACGATTCAGGTTCCAAGTCAGTTCTTTTATGAATGGCTTGAGGAACATTATATCGGATTATTAAAGAAGACCATAAAAAAGGAACTTGGTGTTGAGGGAAGGCTTGAATACAGTATCATTGTTGATAATTCAGACCACGATCCCGGTCCCTATACCATTAAAGTACCAACTGGAGAAAAGAAAGCTACTATTAATCCACCGGTATCTATGCCAATTGATTTAAACAGAGGTAGCTCAAAAGAAATTCCCAATCCGTTCATTATTCCCGGATTGAAAAAGATCAAGGTGAATTCTCAATTGATTGAAAGTTACTCTTTTGAGAATTTTATTGAGGGTGATTGTAACCGTCTGGCCCGATCGGCAGGTTTTGCAGTTGCCAGCAATCCGGGCAAGACTGCCTTCAATCCCCTTTTGATATACAGTCAGACCGGGCTTGGAAAGACGCACCTTTCCCATGCCATCGGGTTACAGGTCAAGAATAATGCTCCCGAGAAGACCGTGCTTTATGTTACCACCGATCAATTCACCAACCAGTTTATTGATTCGGTCAGGAACAACAACCAGAATGATTTTATTCATTTTTACCAGATGATCGATGTTCTGATTCTTGATGATATTCATAATCTTGCCGGAAAGGAGAAGACTCAGGATGTTTTCTTTCACATTTTCAATCATTTGCATCAAAAAAGTAATCAGATCATTCTGACCAGTGATAAACCACCTGTGGAGATGAAGGGAATTGAGCCCAGGTTGTTATCACGCTTTAAATGGGGATTGTCGGCCGACCTTCAGGTACCTGATCTGGAGACCCGAATAGCCATCCTGCATAAAAAGCTTTACAATGATGGGATCCAGATCCCGGGCGAGGTTGTGGAATATCTGGCATATAACATCAATACAAACATCCGTGAGCTTGAAGGCGCACTCATTTCTTTATTGGCACAATCCTCGCTGAATAAAAAGATCATCACGCTTGATCTGGCCAAACAGATGATCGACAAATTCGTTAAAAACACTTCCCGCGAGATCTCCATTGATTATATTCAGAAGGTCGTTTGCGATTATTTCAACATACCTGTTGAGATGATCCATTCAAAGACCCGGAAAAGAGAGATCGTTCAGGCCCGTCAGCTTTCGATGTATTTTTCGAAAAAGCACACCAAAGCCTCTCTTGCCAGTATCGGATTGCATTGCGGAAATAAGGACCACGCAACCGTTTTGCATGCCTGCCGCACGGTTAACAATCTTGTCGAAACGGATAAGCAGTTCCGGCAGTTTGTCGAGGAGCTTGACAAGCGGATCAAATTATAACAGAATCTCCCCTGGCTTTGATTAAAATTCTTTTCGTCTGTACAGGAAACATCTGCCGCTCGCCGATGGCAGAAGGTATTTTGAGGAGGAAAGCCATGGAGCTAAATCTTAATATCGAGGTTGATTCCTGTGGGTTTGAGTCCTTTCATGTCGGTGATACACCCGATCCCCGTGCCATCCGTGTAGCAGCTCAAATGGGAACCGATATTTCAAAACACCGTGCCAGGTTGTTTACCGCTGCTGACTTTGTCAACTTCGATCAGATCTATGTAATGGACCAGTCACATTATTCTCAGGCATTACGTCTTGCCGGGAATGATGATGACAGAAGGAAAGTCGAATATCTTCTCAATGTGGTTTATCCCGGTCAAAACCGTGAAGTGAAAGATCCCTGGTACCATGATTTTTCTGCATTTGAGGCGGTTTACAGGGAACTTGAACTGGCGTGCAAAGCGATAGTAAACAATCTGGAATCGAAACAACATGGGGCCTGCTGATACTTTACATTTATTGCCCGATGCTGAAACAATTCTTCGCGCCGCCAACCGGATCAGGCCTTATATTAACCGCACTCCGGTGTTAACCTGTTCGACCATTGATAAGACATATCAATCGAAAATATATTTTAAGTGTGAAAATTTCCAGAAAGTAGGCGCTTTCAAAGCCAGAGGGGCCATGCATGCGATGTTGTCGATGGCGCCGGACCGCATCCGGAAGGGAGTAGCCACCCATTCTTCGGGAAATCATGCACAGGCGCTGTCGTGGGCTGCTTCGATTGTGGGTACCGATGCCTTTATCGTGATGCCTTCCAATTCATCGAGAATCAAGGTGGATGCGGTCAAAGAATACGGTGGCAAAATTACCTTTTGCGAACCTACCCTCCGGGCTAGGGAAACGACTCTTGACACCGTATTAGGCGACACCGGTGCCACGGAGATCCATCCTTATAACGATTACAGAATTATTGCAGGACAATCCACCGCAGCATGCGAACTGATCGAGGAAGTCCCTGACCTTGAGTTGGTCATCGCTCCTGTAGGAGGAGGCGGATTGCTTTCCGGAACCGCGCTTGCAGTTCATTATTTCAGTCGTGGAGCCAGTGTGATTGCGGCTGAACCGGAACAGGCCAACGATGCTTTTCTGTCGTACAACAGCCGACAGTTCCATCCTTCGGTCAATCCGGAGACGATTGCCGACGGCTTGAGAACTTCGCTCGGTTCGCTCACATTTCCAATCATTCTTGAGCATGTTACTTCAATTGTAACTGTTTCTGAAAAAAGTATTGTCGCAGCCATGAGATACCTGTGGGAAAGAATGAAGATATTGATTGAACCCTCGTCGGCAGTTCCTTTTGCTGCGATAATGGAAGGTAAAATCGATGTTACATCCCGGAAAACCGGGATTATTATTTCAGGAGGTAATGTCGATCTCTCTGATCTGCCCTGGATGAGCCATGAATAAAGGACGTCTATATCTAATCCCGGCACTGATCGCTCAAAGCGATGTGGAGGAAGTGCTGCCTGAGGGAACCCTGAAGATCATCAGAAATCTTACTCATTTTATTGTTGAGGAAGAACGGACGGCCCGAAGGTTTTTGATCAGCGTGGGACAAACCAAGAGAATAGACGATCTGTACTTGTTGGTCTTCAACGAGCATTCAGATGATGCCGAAGCGGAGCAACTGATCCGTTACGCCATAGACGGGTACGATGTCGGATTGCTTTCTGAAGCCGGTGTTCCCTGTGTTGCCGATCCCGGATCGGTAATTGTGAAGGCTGCCCACCGTCAGGGTATCCGGGTTATTCCTCTCACAGGCCCCTCCTCTATTCTGCTGGCATTGATGGCCTCAGGATTTAACGGTCAGAATTTCGTTTTTCATGGATATCTTCCCAAAGAAAAACAGCAGCGCATCAGAAAGATCAGGGAAATAGAAAAAGAGATCAGAAAAGGCAATCAGACCCAGATCTTCATTGAAACTCCGTACCGGAACCACCAGGTTTTCGAAACGCTTCTTCAAACCTGTCGCCCGGAGACTTTGCTTTGTGTTGCAGCAGGAATGACCGGACCCGATGAATTTATCCAATCCCGAAAAATCCGGGAATGGAAAGGAGCCGGATTGAAAATTCATAAGGTACCCGCGATATTTCTGTTATCAGAAGAACCATTCAGGATGGGAACTTGTAACGTGACCCTGCCGGATGCGTCAAAGAAACCTGAAACACATTAAAACACCGAAAATTTTGACAAACGTACTATCGATCAGTGGAATCTCTAAACATTACGGAAAGATCCATGCTGTAAACGACCTGTCGCTTGAGGTTCAACCCGGGCAGGTTTTCGGTATTTTAGGTCCCAACGGGAGTGGAAAAACCACTACCCTGAGTATTGTTCTTGAACTGGTGCGCGCTGATTCAGGCACCTTTCAATGGTTCGGAGAACACCCCGGTAAGGAGAGCCGGAAACGCATCGGCAGCGTAATCGAAAGTCCGAATTTCTTTCCCTATCTCACGGCAGCTCTTAATTTGAAAATCGTTGCTGACATCAAAGAGATGGATTACGATGACATTGACCGGGTTCTTAAGGTTACAGGGTTGTATGAGAGAAGGAATACCAGGTTTAGAACTTTTTCATTTGGGATGAAGCAAAGGCTTGCAGTCGCTTCTGCCCTACTTGGGAATCCTGAAGTTCTGATCCTTGATGAGCCGACCAACGGGCTGGATCCACAGGGCATTGCACACATCCGGGAGATCATACTGCAAGTAGCTTCACAGGGGACGACCATCATTATAGCATCGCACCTTCTCGACGAAGTCCAAAAGGTGTGCTCCCATGTAGCCGTTCTCAACAAGGGGACCAAGCTTTTCGATGGCAAAGTGAGTGAAGTGCTTTCGGTTTCTGATTGTTTTGAGCTTAGTGCATCAGATCCGGTTGCCCTTGAAAAATGGCTGCATACGCATACTGATATTGAATCGGTTGAAAAGAAAAACGGGATATTCCAGGCTTTTTTCAAAGCGAGAATTACCCCGGCAGATATCAACAACGGTTGTTTTCGCGACGGAATTACCCTGACCCATCTGTCGGAACGAAAACGCAGTCTTGAACAACACTTCCTTGAACTTTTAGAAGAAAAAAATGATCAGACTCCTTAAAATCGAATTCAAAAAGATAATGACCTACAAGGTTTTCTGGATCCTGATAGGTCTCTATTTTCTTTTTCTCATTCTCGGAATATTGATGGCTGAATTCATGATTAACAGCATTGTTAATGATATGAACAGGCATTTGCCGATACCGATCCCTCATGTAACCATCTATTTTTTTCCATGGATCTGGCAAAACATCACTTATTTTGCAACCTTCCGATATGTACTGATATTTCCGGCCATAATTATCATTATTCTGATAACCAATGAGTTTACTTATAGAACCATCCGCCAGAACGTAATCAACGGGTTGAATAAATCAGAGATTCTAATCTCGAAACTGCTTCTTATTGTACTTATTTCACTTGTCATTACAGTACTTCTTTTCTTTGGGATTCTGGTCCTTGGCTTTTCACACACGGCCAATCCCGATGCCGGAATGATCTTTGACAAAATTTCGTTCATTCCCGGATTCTTTTTTACAATGCTCACATTTTTAATTTTTGCATTCTTTTTTGGATTTCTTATCAGGAATACGGGATTATCCATTGCTTTATTTACCCTTTATGTCTTTATTGTTGAACCGATTGTTTATTATTTCCTGAAGAGTCCGCTTGTTTTTAAAAACGGCATTTCGACCTATCTGCCTGTAAACTCCATACTCAGGATTACCGAGTACCCGGCTATACCGGTATTAAAGCAGATTATGGGAGTGAATTTACAGGATTCGGTTACGGCGGGCTCTTGCCTGATTGCCTTGTTGTACGCTGCGTTGATGGTGGGAATCGTTTGGTGGATTATGGCAAAAAAAGACCTCTAAGGAGCCGGGAAAGTTACCTTCCGTCTCTTTTTCTAAGAATCCATTCAAGGGTAAGCAATGCCAAAATAACTATAAAGAGCAAAGGGTTCCCAAGTAAGTCTTTCATCCGTATCTCGTTATAAAACACGGTTCTGAGTTCCGGCCTGTTTTTAATTGTATCAGCCAGTGATGCTATTTCAAATTTAGTAACCATTTCAGCGTCATGGGCTTCGGATATCCGACTGAGAAGGCTGTGGTTTGCAACCAGTTCCATCCGTTCAAGGCTGTTGCGAGTAACGATAAATTCTCCGAAAGATCTCCGGAAATCGGGGCCCACTTTCACACCAGCGCTGTACTTGTACGTTCCGGGAGGAAAGATGCCTGCATTAAGATAATAACCCTTTTGTGTTTTACCAAAGACGAAGGGATACGAATGGTTTGCCGAATCCATTATATTTAGTTCAACATCCATATCGTTTATGAGTTCATTGGAGGCATTCCGCACTTCAGCTTCCATTTCGACAGGTTCTGTCTCCCGGATCCTATTTTTAACCGATACTTTAAAAAGCTCCTGTTCCTTTTTAACTGTCAGGTAATTTACCATTTTTTCGAAGAGTATATCAAACGGTTCATGGCTCCTGGTTTGCGAATAGGATGAAATTCTCCACCTCCAGAAGTTCTCCCCCGCAATGATACCTGCTTTTCGAACTGGAGTCCTGCTTATCAGAATTAAAGGTGTTCCGGTGGAAATGCCGGAGATCTTCTGGTAAAAGAGAACCTCGGCAGCAGGGCTGTTCTGATATAATCCGAAAGGAGAAAGCAAAGGAGGATAATTGGCAAATACCTGAAAATCATTTTGATTCAGAGTAAATAACGAAAAATTTTCATTGATAACCGGAGTGGCATCGGAAAAAGAGTTTTTAAATCCATTAATCAGGAAACCAATGTTTAGTTTGTTAAATCCATTAATATCCGTCTGTGTTCCGAGGATGCATAACAGTGGAACGGCGGATGCAGTTAGGTCGCTGAGTTCGTTTATCCCGGTGATCGACGGAAGCTGGTAAAGAATAACAAGATCATATTGTTTTCCCGAGGAGTGGTACTCAGCCGGACTCAACGTGCTGATTTCATAATTGGAAGTTCCTTCAAGGGCGCTTTTCATGGCATTGATATCAGGATGCGACATTGTCGAAACAATGGCTATCTGTTTACGCGCTTCGCGAACCTCTACATAAAAATCGTACCGGTTGTTATCTTTGTTTTCATCAAGTGGCAGATTATCGAGAATGACGGAATATTTGTAGAATCCTTTCTCTTTGGCTTCAATTGTAAACGGAATTTTTCGGGTTGTATTTTCAGATGGCGCTGTAGTTTCACGCACCTCGAGTATTTTCGATCCCTGTGTTAAACGCAGTTTTACAGAGGTTCCCTGGTAGCCAATCAGATCAATCACCGCTTCTGCAGTGAACTGATCATTTTTGTAAACCACTTTATTGACCCTGACGTTCCTGACCACTCCGTCAGTTTTTACTGTGGTATCTCCGATCCCTGCAGTATAAATTGGGAAGGTAATTTTACGGGCTGTGTAAAAGGGATCTGTTCCTTTATTATAAATGCCGTCGGTGATCAGAACGACTGCTGCTGCATTCAGGTTGGAGTAACGATTGATGAATTCATCCAAAAAAAGTGAAAGATCTGTTTCCGGATCCTTGAAAACCGGTTTGAACCCAGTGGAGACACGGCTACCGAAACTATAAACTTTAACATTAAACTTATCCTCAAGATTTTGGATCAGGGTATCGAGTATTCCCGGCAGGTGTTTGATACAAAAGGAGGAATCGCGGGTAAGGACCATGGATTCAGAGTTATCGATTCCGATAATCACGGACGGTTTTTCAAGAATGCGGTCAGTTCTCTTTAATAAGGGAGAAAGCAGAAGGAAAGAAATCAGGAATACGGAAAGTAATCTAAGAATAGCAAGACTCCAGTTGAGTAATGGTTTTGACCGTTTTCGCAGATCTCTAAAGTATAAAATTGCGGCGTATCCGGCTCCCAGGATAATACAAAGCAGTATGAAACCTGCAGGGTACTCAGTTATGACAAACAAAACAGAACTGGTTTTTAGGTATGGAGTCCGCCACAAACCGTGATGGCCTGACCGGTAATGTATGAGCTCAGGTCGGAAGCAAGAAACAGGGCAAGGTTGGCAACATCATCCGGTGTTCCAGCGCGTCTCAATGCGATATCGACGACCCATTTATCACGAAATTCCTGTGAAAGTCCAGCGGTCATTTCAGTTTCAATAAAACCTGGTGCAATCGCGTTGCACCGGATATTCCGTGAGCCTAATTCCTGGGCAATCGACTTTGTAAAACCGATGATGCCTGCTTTGGAAGCGGCATAGTTTGACTGGCCGCTGTTTCCTTCAATTCCGACAATAGAGCTCATGTTGATGATGGAACCAAATCGTTGCCTTATCATGACTTTCTGGATTGCCTTTGTCAGGTTAAAGACCGATTTCAGGTTAACATTGATAATCCTGTCCCAATCCTGTTCTGTCATTCTGAGCAAAAGGTTGTCCCGGGTGATCCCGGCATTGTTCACCAGTATGTCGATGGTTTGAAAGTCATCCATCACGTTATTGATGAGTTGTTCACTTTCGGTAAATGAACTGGCGTCAGAGGCATATCCTTTTGTTTTCAGGCCCAGGGCAGCTATTTCATTTTCAAGGGAAACAGTATCGTCTGTAAGCCTTATATCTGAAAATGCAACATTTGCTCCATGGGTAGCGAATTTCAAAGCAATTGATCTGCCAATACCCCGGTTGGCGCCTGTAATCAATGCGGTTTTTCCTTCTAATAACTTCATTTTCTAAAAAGTTCCATTTATATTAAACAATAGGTTGATAAGATCAGATCCACTTGACGAGGTTAAAATCCTGACGGTGGGGAAGTAAGGGGCTTCTGGGGAAAAGGCGGAATACAAAGTCATAGACACCGGCCTGGTTGATAGGTATATCGCAAACGAACGAAACGATATTCTTTTCTGATTTCACCAGGGTCATCTCTTCTTTGAAAGATGGTTCCTTTACTTCGTCGTTTATTTTTTTTCCGAAGAGCACTTCGATCCCGATATCCGTTCCTGATAATTCATTCAGGTCAAGGATGATTTCCGCTTTAAACGATTCGCCCAATTGCAGCGGTTTCTGGTTCGAATCAGGAACTTTCATCGATATCACCTCAATGCTTTCCCATCCCCGGATTACCTTTCTTTTCCAGGAGGCTATATGACGGGCCATTTCGTAATTTTTACCGGTCAGGATCCGTGTTCTTTTCAGCATCGGATGGTAGTACTGGCGAATGTAGTCATCAAGCTGACGTTTCATGGTGAAATGGGGCGCAATCTCGGAAATCGTGTTTTTAATATAGGAGACCCATTTTACCGGAATATTTTTTTCATTCACATCATAGTAAATCGGAATGATCTCTTCTTCGAGTATGGAATAAATAGTTTCTGCGTCCAGCTCATCCTGAAACTGCGGATTATCATAGGTTGACTCTTCCCGAAGCGCCCATCCGGCGTTAGGTCTGTAACCTTCGGCCCACCATCCGTCGAGGACGCTGAAATTCACAACTCCATTCATGACTGCCTTTTCGCCACTCGTTCCTGAAGCTTCCAAAGGTCGTGTAGGAGTATTGAGCCAGATATCCACTCCTTTGATCAGATACTTGGCGAGACGCATATCGTAATTCTCGAAGAAGAAAATCTTCCCGAGAAACTCAGGCAGATGGGAAATCTCATAAATTCGTTTTATCAAATCCTGGCCGGCTTTATCATTTGGGTGGGCTTTGCCGGCAAACATGAATTGAACCGGCTTATCCTTATTGTTCACAATCCGAGAAAGTCTGTCGAGATTGCTGAAAAGCAGATGGGCTCTTTTATAGGTGGCGAATCTTCTGGCAAATCCGATAGTCAGTGCTTTGGGATTTCTGCTTTCCCTGATTTTAAAAATCAGCTTTGGATTCTCATGCCTGCGGGTCATATCTGCATACAAATGTTGCAGCAAAAACTCCGACATCTGATCTTTTTGCTTCATCTTAGTCTTCCAGATCGTCTCATCGTCAACATCATGGATCTTTTTCCAATAGTTGGGGTTCGACTGATCTTCGAAAAATCCGTCACCGAATTCCTTTTTATAGAGCTGAAGCCAGGATTTGGCGGTCCAGGTGGGAAGATGAACGCCATTGGTAACATATCCGATATGCAATTCTTCGGGATAATACCCCTGGTACAATTTGGCAAACATATCCCGGGTCACTCTGCCATGTATTTTGCTGACACCATTAATCTCCTGTGAGAATTTGGCCGCAAAAACACTCATGGAGAATTTTTCATTGGCATCATTATCGACCATTCTGCCCAGGTTTACGAACTGTTCCCACTTCATGTTTATTTGATCCGGATAGTGGGAAAGATACTGACGAAGGAGGTCTTCCGGGAAGGTATCGTGGCCGGCAGGGACGGGTGTATGGGTGGTAAACAAGGTTGACGATCTGATCACCTCCATGGATTGTTGGAAGGTTAGTTTTTCATTCTGGATCAGTTTGCGCAACCTTTCAAGGCCAATAAAAGCGGAGTGGCCTTCATTGCTATGGAACAGGTCGGGTTTGATGTTGATCGCGTCGAGCAACCTGATCCCTCCGATACCAAGTAGCAATTCCTGACGCAGTCTGTTTTCGAGGTCACCGCCATAAAGTTGATGGGTTATTGCGCGGTCGACCTCCGAGTTCTCCTCAATATCCGTATCCATAAGGTACAGAGGTACCCGTCCCACATCACAGCGCCAAACCTTGGCATACATGGTTCTCCCCGGGAAGGCAAATGTGATCTTCAGCCAGTTTCCCTGTGCATCCCTGATCGGGATCAGTGGCAAATGGGTAAATTTCTGAGGGGTGTAAATCGCGATCTGATCTCCAAAAATTGACAAACTCTGGGTAAAATATCCGTAACGGTACAGCAGGCCGATTCCAACAATGTTGATATTGGAGTCGCTGGCTTCTTTGAGATAGTCGCCGGCAAGCATTCCAAGACCACCGGAGAAGATTTTAACAGTGTCGTGCAAGCCATATTCCATGCTGAAGTAGGCGATGGTATCCGCTGGTTTATCAGCCACTTTTGCCATATAGGCATCGAAATTGGCCGTCACCTTGTTCAGTTTACTGACAAATTTCTCATTGGCGCTTAGTTCCTGAAGTTCCAGGAACGATAACGATTCAATCAGGGCAATGGGGTTAAAGTTGAATTCATACCACCGATCCTTGTTGATCAATTCGAACAGTTCGGAACCATCGTAATTCCACGACCACCAAAGATTCTTAGCAATCCGTTCAATGCTTGCAAGGTTATCGGGAAGTTTTTGCTGGATAAGAACCTTTTTCCATTCCGGTTTCAGTTCTGTTGAAGTTTTTAATGCCCTGGCCTGTACCTGAGATTGCTTCCCTGCATAAAGTTCAGCACGTGACAGACTTTTATCCAGTGCATTGGAGAAAGCTTCCCTGTAATTTACAATCAGGTTTTTCCATAAAGCCGATCGTGATATTTCATAGGCTTTAATCTTTGCTTTTATGATCTCTTTTTCAGTTTTGGAAGCACAACTGATAATATGTCTGACAATATTTTCAACAACCTCGCTATCGTTGTCGTCATTCCGGTCGATCACTGCAGTACAATCCTTCAGACCCGGGAACATTGCTTTGATCCATTGTCCGAAACCGGTTAACGATGTGGTAATTGTGGGAATGTGGTATGACAGGCTTTCAAGTGATGAATAGCCCCACGGTTCGTAATAGGATGGGAAAACGGTCCCGTCAAACCCGATAAGCAGGTCGTAATAGTTAAGGTCAAAGATTCCGTCGGTACCTGTCAGATAAGTAGGAATATAGATCACCTTCACTTTATCTTCGGGCCGGTTCATCAAACCCCTGGCCTTGATCCGTTTCAGAATCTGATCATTTTCCGGTTCCAGGATGGTATGGGTGCAATATTCTTCCTGACGTACTTGCGAAAAATCCTTTTGATTGATTCGATTGATGAGATCTTTCTTAGGTGCGGTCGGCCCTCCTGGAATGGCCACAACTGCAATAATTGGCTGAGAAAGTTTCGATTGGGAATTGAGTAAACCCAGGGCATCGATAAACAGTTCATATCCCTTGTTCCGTAGTTCATATCTGCCGCTGTTAAGGATCAGGATGGTATTTTTAGGAAATTCCATTCCCATCAATCCGGCCGCCACCTCCATGATTTTATTTCGCGAAGTTTCTCTTTTTGTATTGAAAACATCGCGGGGAGGAACCCAAGAGTCGTCGAAGCCTTCAGGTGTCAGCAAATCAGCCTCAATCCCCAGGAATTGTTTTGCCTCATTGTTGGTGTTTTGACCGGGAGTGGTAAAGCAATCGGCTTCCTGAGCCGACAGCCGTTCGAGTGAAAATTTTGAAGTCACACCGAACTGTCGGGCCATGGCATCACCGTTATAATTTTCAAGGTTTTTATAGAGCGGGAGTTCGTTGGCGGCAATAGAACGGCCCACCACGGTAGCATGTGCCGTGAACACAGTCCCAACCTGAGGGACCATTTCTTTAAGATACAGAATACCGGTACCCGTAAGCCATTCATGACAAACAGCAACGATTTTATCGTGATGTGAGAGGTTGAAATTGTAAAAGCTTTCAATGACTTTTCCGACAGCATATCCAAAAAAAGCGGGTTCAACATAATCCCAGCCTCCCGATAAGGAGTCGAGTTTATATTGTTCCCAGAAGTGGGCAAAGATTTTATCTTTTTCGGAGAAATAGGGAGTGAAATCAACCAGGATTACGACCGGCTTTCCGGGAATATTCCACCGGCCGACTTTTATGCGCAGTCCTTCAGTTTCAGCCACCTGCCTCCATGATTTATAGAGAAATTTATCCTCCTGAAATTCCGGATTCTGATGGGTTTCCTTCCAGACATCAGGTCCGATAAGGATGTAGTTGTCCTTGAAATCCTCAGAAAGGATCTGGGCTTTGGTTGCAATGGTGGTGTAAATTCCGCCGACTTTATTACAAACCTCCCAGCTCGTTTCAAAGATGTAATCAGGAGTTTCAAATACCTTGTCCTTCATAATATCAACATTAAACCAACTTATTTCTTTCTTACCTGTTTTGGAGCTTTTCCGGTTGCCACGGCATCTGTTTTTTTCTCAGATTTTCCGCTTTTTTTTTTGTTGGAGGTCGTTGGGCCTGGTTTTGATATTTTCGTTTTGGCCTTTCTGGTGGTGGCTGGCTTTATTTCAGTTGCCTTTTCTTTCTTGGACTTTTTCACCGATCGTGGCTTCTTTTCAACAGATACTGGGGGCTGATCAATGGAGGGTTCCTTCTCGGAATCTTTCTGGAGGTAATAATCGTCGACCCTGATCATGAAATCGGAGAGCACATTCATGTAGTTGATAAAAGCCTCGTAAGGAGACCCGTAGGGATTGAAGTACTTATGTACCTCCCCTGCCGAAAACCACTTGGTGCACATATAATAGAAATGGTTACTTGTTTGCAGGTAAATCCAATCTCGTTGGATTGAAGGGTCATCGCAGCCTCTGACTTTCGATTCATAGGAATAAAGTTTCGCAAATGCCTCATCCTGCATTTCATTTCCCAGCCAGGCGGTAAGATCCCGTTCCTCATCAGCCCATGAAATCGGATGCATCACGGAGATCGCTGAGACGGGTTGTAGTTCATGATACAGTGTATCTGGTGTTTTAAAGGCAAAATCGGAAGTTGAAAAAACAGTCGACGGAAGGTGTCTGAAGAAATCAAAAATACCTGTCTCCTCCCATTGGTGTTCTCCGATGGTTTCATAATCGATGAACAGGTTTACCACTTCTTCCTGTTTTTCGATGGATTTTAGCCAATTGACGAATTTTTCAGTGGTGAGGGGCCATTCCGACCAATCCTGATTTGAAAACCGAAAAGTAAGGTCATCGCTGAGGGGGAAGTTCCGGAGTAAAACTTTCAGTTTTGGATTGAGGTTGTTGCAATAGATATAATTGGGGCTTTTCCAGCCCAGGATGTGTTTTGCACCTTCGGTCAGCATCGTATGGAATCCCATTTCCGCGACCATTTCACCAATCTGATCGGAGTAGATCAGCTCGGTATTCCGGAAAGTCAGCGGTTTTTTCCCGAAAAGTTCCCGGATGGTCGAGGCATGCTTATCGACCTGCCTGACGAATTCATCTTTATTTTTTAAGGAAGAGAGGGAGTGGGCATAAGTCTCGGCAATGAATTCAACCTGTCCGGTACTTGCCAGTTCCTGAAAGCTTTCAATCACGGCGGGCACATACGTCTGGAGCTGTTCTAAGGCAGTTCCAGAAATGGAATAGCTTATCTGAAAGGCACTCCCGTACTCCCTGATCAATTCGAGCATCAGTTTGTTGGCAGGCAGATACGACTTTTCAGCGACCCGACGAATGATATGCCTGTTCTGGTAATCATCGTAGTAGTGATGGTCGTGACCAATGTTGAAGAACCGGTAAGTCCTGAGCCGGAAGGGCTGATGTACTTGAAAATAAAGGCAGATCGATCTCATAAATTCACTTATAAACAGCTTTGTTATAAACATCAATAATATTGACAGCAGCATTCTCCCAAAGAATGTTATCGACTTCGCTCTTCCCATAACGGATGAACATTTTCCGTAGTCCGTCATAATGGAGAATGCCGTAGATAGCATCGGCCAGAGCATCGATATCCCAGAAATCCACCTTTAGGGCATGTTGAAGAACTTCAGCTACTCCCGACTGTTTGGATATCACCACAGGTACATTTGATCGCATGGCTTCCAGGGGAGAAATACCAAAAGGTTCTGAAACCGAAGGCATCACATAGACATCGCTCATCGCAAACATGGTATCGACTTCCGGACCTGAAAGAAAGCCTGTAAAATGAAACTTGGTTGCAATTTTTAACTGGGCCACCCTGCGGATCATCCGGTTGAGAAGGTCACCCGAGCCAGCCATGACGAACCTGACGTTGGAATCCCGTTTCAACACTTTATAGGCAGCTTCGACAAAGTAATCCGGACCTTTCTGGAAGGTGACCCTTCCCAGGAAGGTAACCACTTTTTCTTTTACATGTTTCGTAACACCTTCAAGTTCCGGGCGGTCGACAGGTTCGACGGCATTGTGTACTGTAAACACCTTCTCTGCGGGGATTCCATAACGATCGATCACGATCTGCCGGGTCAGATTGCTCACGGTGATCACCTCATCTGCTTCGGTCATGCCTTGCCGTTCAATATCATATACCGGTTGGTTGACATTCTCTCCCGAGCGGTCGAATTCAGTGGCATGAACATGAACCACCAGGGGTTTTCCGGATATTTTCTTGGCAGCGATGCCGGCAGGATAGGTCAACCAATCGTGGGCGTGAATCACATCGAAATCGCTGGCAGATGCGAGTGAAGTGGCGACAAGTGCATAACGGGAAACCTCCTCCATGAGGTTAGGCCCATATTTCCCGGAAAAGGTGTATTGTTTGGAGAATATTTTGTGTTCTGAGCTTTCTTCCAGTTTTTGTGCAGTAACTGCAATCTCAAACTCTTCAGGATCAAGATAGGGAACGAGGTTGGAGCCAATCTCCATATATTGGATTTTCTCCAGAAAGAGTCGGGTTTCATGCTGTTCCATGTCAAGAACAATATCGCTGGCGTTAACCAACCGGAACCCCTCTTTGGTTTCATCTCCGAATGCTTTGGGTACGACGAAGGTCACCCCGATACCATGTTTGACCAGACCTTTGGTAAGTCCGAAACATGCCGTTCCCAATCCACCCGTAATATGAGGTGGGAACTCCCACCCAAACATTAAAACACGCATTTTATCTGTTGATTTACGATGTACAACTGACGAATTCTGTTTTCCGATTTATAAATTATATTGAATTAAAGAATGAACAGTAAGGGTTCGGCTCAGCCCGGATTTCACTAAACCTGTTTTATCAGGTAATTGATCCGTAAAAGTTCAGCCACGGACCATGCCATGGAGATTGCCCCTCTTGGTGCATTTGGAGGATCGCCGTCATAAAACTCTGAGATTGTTCCTATTCCGTGTTCTGTCATTACAGCTTCAAATCCCTCAAAAATTGATTTAATAAATGAAAGTCCGCTCTTACCATGAATCATCAGGTATCCTTCAACAAAATGGCCAAGAATCCATGGAGAGACGGTGCCCTGGTGGCAAGCCGTGTCTCGTTCAAAAGTGTTTCCGAAGTAATTTCCTTTGTAGACCGGGCTTTTCGGGGTCAGTGTACGCAGTCCTCTCGGCGTTAACAACTCCTGTTTTACCCGGCTCAGGATCTCTTTTCTGATCTCTTCCTTTACCGGTGTATAGGGGAGGGAGGTCGCAATAACCATATTGGGTCTGACCGTCCAGTCTTTATAAGCGCCATCAATATAATCAGCAAGGTATTTTTTCTCCGGGCTCCAGAATGCGGAAACAAAGGAATCGGGAATCATCCGGGCAAGTTCGATCCATTCTCCGACAAAATCCAAATCCCCGGCAGCCTCTGCCACTGCAATGCTGAAGCAGATTGCATTGTACCATAATGCATTGACTTCGACGGTTTTCCCTAAACGGGGCGTGACCGGTTTCCCGTAAGCAATGGCATCCATCCATGTTAGCGCTTTTCCGAGAATGCCGGCATGGATCAAGCCGTCGGGCTCCATATGGATATTATAATCCGTTCCGTTGCGGTAACTTTCGAGTATCAGCTTCATTTTTTTGCCGTACTCCTTCCAGATTCCGGCAGTCACACCCGTGAAAAGTGCGTATTGCTGGAGGGTCCAGAAAAACCAGAGGGATGTATCTGAAGTACAATAGGTAGCAGAACTACCTGAGCCCGTGTTCGGGAAAAACGGGCCTTGCATCTCAGCGATCATGGAATCAATCACCGCTTTACAGGTAACATGATCACCCTGAACCAGTGTCAAACCGGGCAGTGAGATAAAGGTACCGCGTCCCGATCGTCCATACCAGGGGAATCCCGCCAGAACTTCGGTATTTTTCCCTTTGACAATTATAAATTGCTGGGCAGCATTGGCAAGACAATTCTCGAAATTGTTCCGGGGGGTGCGCAGTTTTAGTTCAGCTTCAAATGCCCTTTTCATCATCGATGGTTTGATTTCTCTGATCCCTGCTGCAAAATAAACGCTTTCTCCTTTTTTTATATCGAACTCGAAAAAACCCGGTGTATAAAGGTCTTCCTGGTATTCATATCCTCGGTCCATCTCCTCCTGGTATTCAATATTATAATTCCAGTCGGGTACATGGGTGTATTCATTTTCACTGGAGATTTGCATGAAAAGGTCGGTGTATCCCAGGTACATTCTGACCTTGATTCCTTTCGAAACCGGTTCGTATTTTTTGTCTGCGAAGATGTTCTCCCTGCTCAGTGCGTGGATATTCCTGAACGCCAAAAACGGTTTCAACCTGATCCTGGTAGGAGAATGGGCATCCACCAGTGTGTATTTGATGATCATCCGGTCTTCACGGGTTGTAAAGATCATTTCCTTGGTCAGGATCACCCCTCCTACCCGGTAGGTCATCATCGGGATCGGCTCGGTAACAAAATCCCTGAAGTACTTATGACCTTTCGGGTTATAGACTCCGCCCGGATATTTATGTATCCCGAGATTGAATTCGGCATCCCTTTGAATAATTGTCTCATCCAATGACGACAAAAGAACGTGATTTTCATGGTCAATGCCGGGCTGCGGAGTTACAAGCATTCCGTGATACTTTCTGGTATTGCAGTTAATGATCGTTGAATTTGCGTAGGAACCTGCACGGTTTGAACGAAGCAATTCACGACTGAGTGAATATTCAAGATTTACGAGTTGGGTCTTGTCAAAATTGATATAACTCATTGTATTGATTTTCTTTGAAAAATTCAAATATAAGCATTAAAAATGATTTGCAAAATTACAATAATCTGTGTTTTTAGCGTTACCTATAATCAAACTTAATAATATCTTAACATTCGATAAACGGTGCTATTTTACAAGATTAAATATTTCATTTTCATATTTTTATCACTCCTTGCCACGTTTGTGATTTCTGTGTCATGCAGAAAGAATCAGAAATTGGATTCCAGTCCGGACCTTTCTCTTTCTTTTTCGACTGATACGGTGTTTTTCGATACCGTTTTTCCTTCTGTCGGCTCTGTTACCCATCGACTCGTGGTTTATAACAATCATGACCGGAAGGTAAGTATATCGAGCATATCGGTTGCCGGGGGATCATCATCATGTTTCCGGATCAATGTAAACGGTGTTCCTTCGGCTAAAGTTGAAAATGTGGAGATCCCGGGTGACGACAGCATTTACATCTTTGTTCGTGTTACCGTGGATCCGCATAACGTGAATACACCTTTCGTAGTTGATGATTCTATTGGTTTCCTGCTGAACGGAAATCAACAGTTTGTGAAACTGGTTGCCTGGGGCCGTGATGCGGTTTTTTACCGGAAAGGCACGTTGAAAGGTCAGAATATATGGGATAGCACCCGGGCTCGCGTAATCTATGAATCGCTCCGGGTAGATACCAACTCATTGCTGATCATCATGCCCGGAACACGGGTATATTTTCATAAAGAAGCTTATATGGCAGTCTCCTATAATGCTACAATGAAGATACCCGGTACTTTGGACCATCCGGTACGATTTCAGGGTGATCGCATGGATCCCTATTACAAGGATTTGCCGGGACAGTGGGGTGGAATATTTTTGGAAGCAGGGAGCAAGGAACATGATTTTGACCACCTCATCCTGAAAAACGGCATCTTCGGGATCTATGCTGATTCATCTGTTTCGGAAGTCACACCGATGCTGATCCTTAAAAATACCATCATTCAGAATTTTACGTCGTCGGGAATTGTGGCCTACGGCACCTCTATTGTTTCAGAAAACTGTGTGATCGGCAGTTGCGGCGGTCCCTCCCTCGATATTAACTACGGGGGGGCCTACGATTTCCGACAACTTACAATCGGTAACTATTGGACTGCTTCGGTCAGAAATATTCCGGCATTGTACCTGAGCAATTACAGTTATGATACGACGGGAACAAAGATCCCCCATCCGCTCACAAAAGCCTATTTTGGAAATGTCATCCTTTATGGATCAAACGAAGAAGAGATCATGCTCGATTCTGTAGCCGGAACCGGGTTCAATTTTCAGTTTGATCATGCACTTCTCAAAACGAAACTGAAACTGAACGACCCTTCAAGATACATCAACTGTACGGTTAACAAGGACCCGGGCTTTATCGATGCACAAAAGATGGATTACAGGATCGACAGTGTCTCTGTTGCCATCGCGAAAGGAAAATTTTTAGGAATACCATTCGACATCAGGGGTGTTGATCGCGGAGATACACCTTCACTGGGAGCCTATGAATATCTGAAGGAATAGGAAACAAAACCTAAGGGTCACCTTTTCAATGCCTGAGCCATCGTTATTCCCAAGTCAGCCGGTGAGTCGACCACGATTACGCCACATTGCTTCAGGATTTCTTTCTTGGCCTGTGCGGTATCAGATTTCCCACCGACGATAGCACCTGCATGACCCATGGTCCTTCCTTTCGGGGCGGTTGCTCCTGCAATAAAACTGACTACCGGTTTGGTACCGTATTGACGGATCCAGTATCCTGCATCAGTTTCCATATTTCCACCGATTTCACCGATCATGATGATCCCTTCCGTTTCCGGATCGGCCATGAAAAGCTCAACAGCCTCACAGATCGTAGTACCCGGGATCGGGTCCCCTCCCACCCCGATCATGGTTGATTGTCCCAATCCGACTTTCGAGACCTGATCAACCGCTTCATACGACAGGGTGCCCGATCGGGAGACAATCCCGATTGTACCCGGCCGGTGAATAAATCCCGGCATAATACCAATTTTTGTACCGGGTGGCGTAATGATCCCCGGGCAATTCGGACCGATCATTCTGACGTTGCGGCACCTCAGGTACTCTTTTACTGATATCATGTCTTTAACCGGTATTCCTTCGGTGATACACACGATAAGACGGATTCCTCCGTCGGCGGCTTCGAGAATCGCGTCGGCTGCAAGAGGTGGCGGAACAAATATGACTGAAACATCTGCTCCGGTAGTGTGTACTGCATCCCAAACGGTATTAAAAACAGGTTTCCCGAGGTGTAGCATACCTCCTTTCCCAGGTGTCACACCGCCTACAATATTGGTTCCGTACTCAATCATCTGACTTGCGTGGAATGAACCTTCGTGACCTGTAATTCCCTGCACAATCACCCGGGAATCTTTATTGACTAAAATACTCATCCGAAGAAAATTATTTTGAATTCAAAGATAATTGTTTTCAAACAGGAGATTTCCAATTCCGATAATTTTCCTACAATTTCGTCCGTTTTTCAGCTTCCCGAACCGGAATTACGTATGTTTGCGGATTAATAGCATATAACATCCACCGGCCATGATTTTTCATGATAACACAGATACCATCTGTGCCCTGTCGACACCCCCCGGCACAGGAGCCATTGCGGTGATCCGAATCTCCGGAAGCAGATCATTCGAGGTCCTTAACAGCATATTCAGACCCGCTGCAAAAGATTTGGATATGCACCATGTTGCTTCTCATACGATCCATTATGGAACAATCATCGAAGGTGACTCCATACAGGATGAGGTGTTGGTTTCGGTGTTCCGGGCACCCAATTCGTACACGGGTGAAGATGTCGCAGAAATTTCCTGTCATGGATCCGTTTATGTTCAGCAAAAAATCATAGAATTGTTGCTAACAACAGGATTGCGGATGGCGAGCCCGGGAGAGTTCACCTTCAGGGCTTTTTCTAACGGAAAGCTTGATCTGATCCAGGCAGAAGCAGTAACGGATCTCATTGCATCCCACTCAAAAACATCACATGATCTGGCTGTGCAGCAAATGAGAGGCGGGTTTTCAGGAAAAATCAGGGAGTTACGCAAGGCCCTGGTGGATTTCACTTCACTGATCGAGCTTGAGCTTGATTTCAGCGAAGAAGATGTTGAGTTCGCCGACCGGAATGCATTAAACACACTTCTTGAAAAGCTTCTTTCAGAGACGGACAGCCTCATTCAATCGTTTAAAATGGGGAATGTGATCAAAAACGGCATTCCTGTTGCAATTATCGGAAAACCCAATGTCGGAAAGTCAACATTACTGAATGCCATTCTCAACGAGGAGAAAGCCATAGTTTCGGAGATTCCGGGTACCACGAGGGATGCCATCGAAGATACCATTGTCATTGGCGGGTACAGCTTCCGGTTCATTGATACTGCCGGTCTCAGGGCTGCTGAGAACAAAGTTGAAACCATTGGCATTGAGCGAACATGGGCCAAGATTGGCGAAGCATCGATCATCCTATATGTCTTCGACGTCACCAGTCAGTCGTTCCACGACGTAATGGCCGAGATCAATGAGATCAAGGAAATTACGGCCGAACAATCAAATCACCTTGTACTCGTAGGCAACAAGACCGATCAGCTTCAGGAGCTTCCAAAGGGATTCAAAGATTTTGTTGCGTTAGAGACAATTTTTGTTTCTGGTAAAAGAAAGGAAAACATACACCTCCTTGCAGCACATCTGGTCAGCCTGGTGAAGAAAGTGAATTTATCAGACCGTACAATTATATCCAATTCCCGACACTATGAAGCACTGGTACGGGCACATGAATCCATTGAGTCGGTGCAAACCGGCCTCGCTGAAGGAATCCCGACCGACCTGGTGACGATCGACATCCGGAAAGCGCTCTATCATCTGGGTGAAATCACAGGAGAGATCACTACCGATGAGATCCTTGACAATATTTTCAGCCGTTTCTGCATCGGAAAGTAACCGGCACAAAATAAGCAAATAGCATTTCTGAATAGAATGATTGAAAAGCCCAATAAAATGGGCTTTTTTATTGTTAATAACTAATTTTTATTATCAGGTTGTTTTGTGATATTATGTTTATTTTTGTACCCTATATGTACCTCTCGGAGAACGAGAAAATCAGAAAGTAATTTTGACCATTTTAGTTTGCAACATTATGCAACATATTGCACCATATAGCAACATGCTGCACCCAAAAAAGCTTGTTATGAGTTCCAATATCAAGGTACAAAGGATCTGCCAGCTATGCGGGAAGGAATTCACCGCCAAAACCACCGTCACCAAGTTTTGCAGCGAAGGTTGTGCAAAAAAGGCCTATAAAGTACGGGTCAGGGATGAAAAGATAGAGGGGAGCAATAAGCAAACCCAGGCGGCTAAGAACAAACCAATGGAGGATTTGAAGACAAAAGACTTTTTATCCATCACTGAAACATGCCAGCTTCTCCCCATCAGCAGATGGACCATCTGGCGGGCAATCCGAAACCAGGAACTTACCGCAGCTAAAATAGGAAGGAGAACATTGATCAGACGGTCGGACCTTGATCATCTTTTTCATACGGATCCGGATTTACCTCAGAAGTCGGTTCCGGGAGTGAACCGACCTGCAGGTAAAGATGAAACTCATCCATTCAATATTGTAGAAAGCTATACGCTGAGCGAAGTCCAGGAAAAGTTTCACATTTCCGAGTCAGCGCTGCAGCATCTGATCCGGAGAAACAACATCCCGAAAATCAAAAAAGGATGGTTTGCTTATGTTCCCAAAGAAATGATTGATAACCTTTTAAAATAGGATAACTGTGGTCACTAAAGTAAAACTAAGATCGAAGCCTATCTCCGGCAACCGGCTGGGGTTATACCTTGATTTCTATCCACCGGTCCCCCACCCTTTGACAGACAAAAAGACACGTCGTGAATTCCTGAATATGTTCCTTTTCGATGAATTTGAAATGGAGGAGCAACGGTACACGGACGCAAAAGGAAAAGAGCAGAAGAGATTTGTCAATGTACAGGGTAGGAACGGAAAGTCCAGGAAAAGGGGGCTTACCCTTTTGGAACGACAACACAATGAGCAAACGCAGAAGCTGGCCGAACAGATCAGGATGAAAAGAGAGAACCAGTTGAACAAACCGGAAGTTTACGATGGCTTCGAACGTGAACAGCTCATTAAAAAGGAGAAAGGTAATCTGTCTTTCCTTGAATATTTTAAACATTTGGTCAACAAACGGAAATCCTCAAACCATGATAACTGGGTCTCTGCTTCTCATTACCTTGAAACATTCTGCGGCGGACGATTAAGGTTTGCCGATCTCGATGAGAAATTTTGTAATGATTTCCGGGATTATTTATGCAAGACCCCAAGCAATCGAAGCTCCAAAGCTTTTCTTTCCCAAAACTCTGCCGCATCCTATTTTAACAAATTTAAAGCGGCCCTAAAGCAGGCCTACAAGGACGGATATCTCCTGACCGATCTGAATGTTAAGGTCGATCGGCTCCGGGAAGCCGAGTCGCACCGAAGCTTCCTGACTCTTGATGAATTGAATGACCTCGTTAAAACTGACTGTGAGGATCCTGTGATGAAAAACGCAGCACTGTTCTCTGCCCTGACCGGTCTTCGCTTCTCAGACATTGTAAAGCTAAAATGGGTGGATGTTGAGTACATTCCGGATAATGGGTTCTTTCTTCGCTTCACCCAGCAAAAGACCAAAGGTGTTGAGATGATGCCCATTTCAGATCAGGCATATACCCTGATGGGCGGAAGAAGACAGCCAAAAGACAAGGTGTTCCAGGGACTGACTTATTCCGCCTATTCAAATAAGCACCTTGCAAAATGGATTGGCCTGGCCGGGATATCAAAGAAAATTACGTTCCATTGCTTCCGGCATACATTTGCCACGTTGCAACTAAGCAAGGGAACAGATATATACACCGTCTCAAAGATGCTCGGGCACCGCAGCCTGAAGACAACCCAGGTGTATGCAAAGATCATCGATGAGGTGAAACGTGAAGCTTCCAACCGGATCAGGTTGAAGTTTTGATTCACTTCCTGACTACCTATTATAATATGAATACAGAAGCGCTTGACAAATGCCTCGAAATTTTCAGGGCTGTAGAAAATCATGATGAAGAGAACATTGGTCCTCTGGCCGATATGGACGCGGAAATAAATCAATCGTTTATTGAACCTTTCCGTAGGGAGCTCGGGTTGAACCTACTTTCCAAATCGACTTTCCAGGAGAAGAAAGACATGATCATCTTTTATATAGAGGAGATAGATCACACCATTTTCTTTGACCGGTGTTATGACGAGATAGAGCCGGTGAATCATGACACCGATGGCTTCTACTATCCTATCTGGTATAATGATCAGTACGAGACTGATGATTCAGGAGTCGCCAGGGTTAGGGCTCACATTCTTTTCTCCCGGCTCTTTGATGTGATCCAGGATTACTGCAATATTTACCACATACCCTTCATTGAAATTTGCAATGACCGGAATTTCATCCTCAATACAATCGACCTGAGTCCAACTCGCGACTTTGAAGAGATTACCGAAAGCCGTAAAGCCTATGAAAGATTAATTTCAGAACAGCAGCCGGAAGTTATGTCAACAGAAATTGACAGACCCATCATTGTTCAGGAACACCTTCATGAAGTATATGAGATCATTAGGGATTTCTTCTCAACTGAAGATCAAATCAGCCTGCTCAATATGCTTGAAAGGAATGTTGATGCTGAAAGTCCATTGGTGTTTCGTGATACTGGTAATCGTCTGGCAGATGCTTTTAAACAGTTGTACGAGGCCAATATTATCAGGGGTTGCCAAAAGAAGGAGCTTGAAAGCTGGATATGCCGGAACTTTGCCTATGTGTACCGGAATAAGATAAAGCCTTTTTACCCAAAATACCTTAACGAGATCATTTCAACTAAAAAGGATAAATGTAAACGGCCATTCCTGGATGTCAAATTTGATAAGGGACTGAATAAAAATATCCTCATCAAATTGTAAAATCTTAACCGGGTTTTGACAGGGTCGGCACCGGCCATATTGTAACCCTGCAAAGGGCCATAGTACCATTGCGGCAAGTTTCACAAACAAAACTTGTACGCAATGGAAATTACATTCGAGAAATTACCCCAGGCAGTTAATCAACTGATTGACAAGCTCGACAGCATCGAGCGTCTTTTACTTTCACAAAACAATACTCCTCAGCCTGAGGAAGACAAGCTACTTACCATAAGGGAAGCAGCAGAGATCCTTCATCTTTCTGTTCCGACCATCTATGGTCTGGTCCAGCGTTCCGAAGTTCCCGTTTGCAAACGTGGAAAGAGGCTCTATTTCTCCAAGCAAGAGCTAATTGAATGGATCATGTCCGGTCGTAAGAAAACCAACTCAGAAATCCATGCAGAAGCCGATGATTACATCAGGTCACGTACCAGGTCACGGAAATTTTGATCTATGGAAAAGGATTCAAAAGACTCCGAAAAGAAAAAGACCCTGCCAATCGTCGAGGTCCAGCAGGCGCTGATTGACTGGTATGACCTTCGATTCAATGAGATCACGGGGGTCGTGGAAGGACGAAAGAAGGATGAGGATGAATTTAAAGTCCTGAACGAAAACAATATCTACATCCAACTTTTGAGCAACGGGTACAGGGTTTCCTTCTCAAACCTTTGTGCATTGCTGAATTCCGAATATGTCAAGCCCTATAATCCGTTCAGGGACTATTTCGAATCACTTCCGCCCTGGACGACGGAGGATTCGGATTATATCGAAGAACTGGCCAATCATGTCGTTGCCGTGGATCAGGCTCAGTTCAACCATCATTTCAAAAAGATGATGGTCCGGACAATTGCCTGCGCCATCGATGATCATGTCTTTAATAAACATGCGTTCATCCTGGTAGGCGGGGAACAAAACACCGGTAAAAGCACATTCTGCCGATATCTTGTGCCCAATGCACTGAATGATTATTTCACAGAATCAATCCCAAACGATAAGGATGGGCTGATCAGCCTGTGCGAAAATTTTATCATCAACCTGGATGAACTCAGCACCCTTTCCAGGTTTGAGCTTAACCATTTGAAAAGTCTTTTTTCAAAAGACCGGGTCCGGGTCCGGCATCCGTTCGCCCGGAAGTCCCAGACAGATCCCCGGAGGGTTTCATTCGTAGGATCAACAAATGAAGATACCTTTCTCACGGATACCACCGGCAGCGTGCGTTGGCTCTGTTTTGAAATTGTCAAAATAATATGGAAGTATAAGACAGTTCCGGTTGATAAATGCTGGAGCCAGGCTTATGCGCTATATAAATCGGGCTTTGAATTCCACCTGACCCCGGAAGAACTGCAGGAAAACAGTGCAAGAAACCAGCAGTTCCAGCAGATTCCCATGGAGTACGAATACATCCAGAAGTATGTTGCACAGGGGAATGAAATGGATGATGATAAGTTTCAGACCCCAACAGAAATAAGAGAATACATCCTCTCAAGGTCCGACATAAAGGCTGATATTAAAAGTACCGAAAAGCTTGGCAAGACACTTATCCAGCTTGGCTTTAAGCGGGTTTCAAAAAGAATTGAAGGCAGTCCATATCCATTGTGGGGCTATATCGTCAAATATCTTGAATAGTTTTTTTTATGCCTACTACGATTACTACACTTACTACAATCCTGATATATCCAGTATTATCAATGATTTTCGGTGTAGTAAGTTTGTTTTTATCCTACCTCAGAAACTTACTACTTACTACATGATTTTTTTGCTTTCGTAGTAAGTAGTCGGTGTAGCAGGCTACTACATCGGCTAGAGAAAGATTTTCATTCATTTCAACAATCGAACAGGTTAATCAAAATCAAATAGATACTTATGCATATTGACGAAATAAAAAAACTACATATTCTGGATTACCTCCGGGCTAACGGACATCAGCCGGTGAAAATTAAATATGGGAGCGCCTGGTATCATAGTCCTTTCAGGCAGGAGAATACCCCGAGCTTCAAGGTCAATCTGAACAAGAATCTCTGGTTCGATTTTGGAACCGGTGAGGGCGGGGATCTTTTCAAGCTTGTTATGAGATCGTGCAATTGCAGTTTCCCGGAAGTTCCGGAACATCTTTCTGGTGGCATTTCTCACGTTATGATTAAAGAAATCGAGTCCTTAAATGAATCTGGCCGGATCATTATCAACCACATTAAGTCCTTGAGAAAGAAGGCCCTGATAGATTACCTGAAATTGAGACGGGTAAATCTGGACCTTGCAAAGATGTTTGTTTCCGAAGCAAGCTATTCAGTGCACGGAAAAGAATATTTTGCAATTGCATTCAAAAATGACCAGGGCGGATATGAATTAAGAAATGCCTATTTCAAAACAGGATCGAGTCCGAAGTACTACACCACGATTGAAGGAAAAGATAGCTCCCAGGTTAATATATTTGAGGGATTCATGGATTTCCTGTCCTGTTGTTCTTATTACAGGCAGGTTCCCAGGTTCAGAACAATTGTGTTGAACTCTTTGTCATTCCTGCCCAGGATTGAGCAATCAATAGCGTCCGTAGAATCTGTCAATCTCTATCTGGATAATGACAGGGCTGGTTGGCTGGCAACAGATAAATTCAAATCAAGTCATGAACGGGTCAGGGACTGGGCGCCAATCCTCTATCCGGATCACAAAGACTTCAATGAATTCCTTATGAGGTCAGGTAACTGATTGATTTGTAGGGGAGCAATCCGTCTGTGCTCCTCCTTCCTTATCTTAATTCTAAAAATAGATCAATTCATATATCCCTCAAAAAGTAGTAAGTGCAATTGTATTTCCCGATAGGGCGGGGCGTGCACTCCGTGGATAATTTGTAATTATAAAGGGATTTTTTCACCTTTATAATTCACAATATCAATAAGATGACAAAATAATTTTGTAACTCGCAAATCGGGGAACTTCTTTTCTTTGTGCGGATGGCAAGAAAAGAAGCAAAAGAAACCATCGAATGATCCTTAACCGGATCATCTGCAGAAGGGAGCTTATCCCCTACTTTCATGTCCTGGTTTTTCTATGTTGTTAGTAATCAATTCATATATCCCTAAAAAGGTAGTAAGTGCAATTGCATTTCCCGATAGGGCGGGGCGGGCACTACGTGAGCTATAAGTAAAATTTTGGGGGTATTCAAACGGGTAAACCGTTAATAATGAATACTTAACAAAATTTTACAAGTAAAACCAAAATCGGCTTCTTTTCTTTGAGCGGATGGCAAAGAAAAGAAGGAAAAGAAACCATCGGTTTGGCAATTAAAGTTTCTTCAAAATTCCTACTACCTCTTAATCTAATTTGCGAATGTACTATGTCTGATACAATTTGCTTAATTTTGCACTAGATATAGTACATATGAGTTCCAGAAGGCCAATTCTCTTACCAAAGCATCAGAGAATGCTTACAGTTATGGGAGAGAACATCAAACTAGCCAGAAAGAGGCGAAAGCTTACGACCAAACAAGTAGCCGAACGAGCCAACATTGGAAGGAATACCCTTTATCTGATCGAAAAGGGCGATCCCGGAGTTTCACTTGGAGCAGTTTTCAACGTTATTCGAGTTTTCGGTCTCCAGGATGATTTCCTTAAACTCGCAGCAGATGATGTGTTAGGCAGAAAGCTGGAGGATATCAAGCTTTTAGGGAAGAAGTGATTATTCAGATTTTATGTGTAATAGTTAGTACTTGATCTGACAGAAAGGCTTTCAAATCGCCACTTCGACGACCTGTTTATCAAGCATTTTTTCTTTAGCTAAATTAATAGAATCATAGAATGTCTGCAAGGGTGTCTTGCCAAAGCAGTATTTCCCGCTGTGTGGGCGGTCTTCGTTGTATTCCCTGATCCATAGGTCCAGATCGGCCTGCAGTTCCGCCAGGGTATTGTAAATGCGTTTTCTGAAAGCAACGGCGTAGAACTCATTCTGGATAGTTCGGTGGAACCTTTCACAGATCCCGTTGGTTTGAGGATGTCGGGCTTTCGTCTTTGAATGATCTATCTCTTCGAGGGTAATATAGAGCTCGTATTCGTGGTATTCCCGTCTGCCGCAGTATTCTGTCCCCCGGTCAGTCAATACCCGTAGTAATGGGATCTCGTGCTCTTCAAAGAATGGAAGGACAACATCGTTAAGCATATCCGCTGCGGTGATTGCGTTTTTCCGGTCGTAGAGCTTGGCAAATGCCACCTTGCAGTAAGTATCAATGAAAGTTTGCTGGTATATCCTGCCCACTCCCTTGATGTTGCCAACGTAATACGTGTCCTGTGCACCGAGATAGCCGGGATGTTCAGTTTCTATTTCCCCCATGGCTTCACGCTTCTCTTTCTTGCGCTCCAGGGCAATAATCTGGGCCTCTGTCAGCAGCATTCCTTCCTGGGCGACTTTCGCTTCAAGCGCTTTGAGACGCTTGGCGAAAGTCTCCAAATCATGTCGCTGCCAGACGCACCTTACACCACATGGTGAAATGAAAACACCATTCTTTCTGAGCTCATTGGAAACGCGAACCTGGCCAAGGGCCGGGTTATCTATCGCTATTTTCACTACGGCTTCCTCGATGTGTTCCTCGACCCGGTTTTTGGGATTTGGCTTCTTGCGGCTGATTTCCTGAAGGGCTATTTCTCCACCGGTATCGTACAGTTCTTTTATCCTGTAAAAGCTATCCCGGCTGTACCCCATGACATTGCAGGCTTGGGATACGTTACCTAAATGTTCCGCTAACTTTAGCAGACCGAGTTTTGTTTTGATTAACTTTGATTCTGATTTCATATCTGACAGTTTAAAGGGTTATTCTTTGATGTTTGCACTTTAAAGATAATCCTTTACTGTCAGATTAAGTCTAAACTAATTCATTTTATGAGATCAACCGGTTCAACCTTGTTTTATAATGAAGCAGGTAAGCCCTTTTTGTTTTTTCGTTGAGAAATGAATTGTGGATAAGTTTCTCAACCAAGGATTGATGCTCCAGGAAAGGCGCACTGATCTTATCGATCCTTGATTCATTAGCACCTATCCTATTCCCGAATTCCTTGAAATCAGTGAATGAGGCATGTCCATGTTTCTTAAAGTCATCCGAGCTGAAGTTATCTGCGAATAATCCTTTATCCAATGCAAAATCGGAATCGTCCACATGGATCCGGGTATTGATAAGATCATAGGCCGGGCTGAGCAGGTAGTCTCCGGTATCGCTTTCCAGTAAAGCGAAGTTCTTCAGATGAGCATCCCCGTTCGAAAACAGGTAATTGAAAAGTACAATTGCATAGAATTTCTCGATCTCGATCCTCCAGGCTGGAACATACCTGCGGATCAGGGCACCCATTTCTTCATAACTATAATCATATTTGAAATTGGGGCCGGAATTGTCGGATGATTTGCCTGCCAGTGAGGCGAAATCCTCCTTTCCCCGCTTGGATCCATCTTCTTTGACATCGAAGCGCCGGGTAATATAGGCCTGGGTGCCGTCCTTAAAAAAGACCAGCGAGTTTTCAGCCGTGTTGATGTTGAATACCTGCCTTGCAATCTGCATGGTCATGTGCTCATTCGCAGGAACCTGTTCAGGATTTTGTACATCCCTGGGAATGGGCTTCAGGATGTAGGTCCCCTGCTCCCCTTCCAGGGTCAACCGCAAAACATTTTTCTCCAGCAGCATGCTGAGCTTCTCCTGAACACCGGAGATCGAGATCCTTTTCCGGTTATCCATGAATTCCCTGGCGACTTCTTCATCATGAGAAGGTGTATCATATTGAAGGAGATGGGATACCTTCTTCCCATTGAACATCCGTCGGAGACATGCCGGGCTATAGGTCGAAAAACCTTCTGCAAGGGTTCCCGGACAATTTTTTATTTCATTCAGTTTCATCCTTCTGTTGGGGTTTGATTGTAATTGCTCCGATCGTGTCATACCTAGCGGTTGCCATCAACAACCCAAAATAATCCTTTTCATCTATCCTTAGCAGTTTGCTTTGAAGCTTGCGATTAAATCCCTCGCTGAGCATATTGAAAAAGAATGGGAACAGGCTTTCATTGCTGTATTCCTGTCTGCTTTTCGGAAGGGTAAGACTGACCGGCGGTTTCCTGTCATTGACAAACCAGGAATTGTCGTACCGGAAACGATATTCATTGCGGGAAATCTCAGTAAGTACTCCTGCCAGCTCGCCGTTATAAAATACTTCCGCTGCCCTCATCTTTTACGGATTTGTCTTTTTAACTTCCAGTTTCAACTCCATACCTAACACTTCAGCCAGTTTGTTCAATGTGTCAAATGTTGGATTTCCTTTGCCGCTTTCAATGGCTTTCAGCGTCCGGAGGCTTACTCCGGACAGTTCGGCCAGATATTCCTGGTTAACTTTTAACGCTTCACGACGATCCTTAAGTGCTTTGATTAAATCTTGCTGGTGCATTTTATTGCTCTTTTAGTGCAAATATACGGAAAACAATTAATAATGTTTCAAATAGTGCAATAAAATGCCCTTTATTTAATTATCGACAACAAAAATGTCATGCTTGCGACTTAAAGTGCGACATACTGCACCAACCCCTCTCCCACCGCACGGTTTAGCTCGAAATTTTTCAACAAAATTACCTGCGAAGAATTCGCTTTAAAAGTACCGTCATACCTGGTACAGCTTAAAACTGTCAAGGGCGACCTCCTTACGAAACCGTCGATTTCATTGTGTTCAGATTTATCCTGACGGATTTTTTACGCCTGCAGCCAAAAATCCTGGAAAATCAGACATACACCCGTTGACATTATTTATTCTTCTCGGTAGATGCCTTTGGCGTAATAAAATTTCATTA
>Ga0116171_10000083_pt1 | contig 91256 bp, 104 predicted proteins | sample AD_JPNHW2_MetaG_FD_89798 | JGI IMG/M metagenome (GOLD analysis project Ga0116171, IMG submission 89798) | Active sludge microbial communities of municipal wastewater-treating anaerobic digesters from Japan - AD_JPNHW2_MetaG | ecosystem: Engineered > Bioreactor > Anaerobic > Digestate | place...
AAATCCGAATATACTTTCCTCCTAATTTAATCGCAGGTATTTTTTTAGCTCTTACCCATCTCCGAACACTTTCAGGGTTAACTTTTAGTATTTCAGCTACTTCTTCAATCGTGTAATAAACTGGTTTTTGTTCCATATATTAATTATTGTTATACAAAAAATAAGTATTTTTTGTATAACTCTAGGTTCAAATTAAAGCTAAATCGCTACGGTTGTTTTTCAAACCATCATAGCTATAAAAACCTCTGTAAATTGGGTTTTTTAGTATGTAGCTTATAGTTGAAGGATACCAAATTTTATTTTCTTTGGTTGGAATCTTTTGTTTGTTCAGTAATTTGGCAATTCCATTAATTGATAAGTGGTTATTTCTTTTTAGTTTGAAAATTAGTTTGATTGTGTCAGATTCTAAATCGTTTCCAATTAGTTCTTTGTCTTTAGCTGAATATCCCATGGCTACTCTACCCCCTGCGTATTGTCCCCTTTTAGCTTTTTGAATTCTACCCCCTGACAAACGCATGGTTATAAATGACTTTTCAAGTTCTGATACTATTCCCATGAATTGTCTAAACGCCTTTCTCATGGGGTCACAGCTATCTAAATCAACCTCTTTTGTTGAGATTAATTTAACTTTCAATGATTCAAGTTTTTTAATTAAATGTTCCTGAATGTATAGGTCACGAGCTAGTCTGTCTAACTTCCAAATAATAACAGCGGTTATCTCTTTGTTGTTTTCTAAAAATGAAAACATTTCTGCTAATGCTGGTCTGTTTTCTAATCCACCGCTTATTCCCTCATCCTTAAACTCTGAAACCAATTCGTAGCTATGTTTTTTACAAAACTCTTTAATTGAATCAACTTGAAGATTTACCGTTCCTTCTTCTTTCTGATTGTCAGTTGACACTCTACAATAGGCAATTACTTTCATATTTTTATATTGATTATGACTAAGTATATACTACATGATACTACATATCAATACAATAACGGAAGAAAAAATGTATATGCTTCTAGAGATATAATTAACATAACTTATGGAATGGAAGGATATAAAACCGCTAACTGAAAAAGAAGCACGAATGACAGTGAAAAGTTATTTTATAAATCATGGTTTTGAAGTAAGAGAGGTTGACCCAAATAAATTATCAGTTGGGGATAAATCACCTGATTTTATTGTTACCAAGGATGGTAATGATATTTTTTATTGTGAAATTAAAACTCCTGAAAACAAAATAAATTCTAAAACTAATTCATACCAATGGGATACAACATTTTATAAATTAAGAAAATTTTTACATAAAGCTAGAAAACAATTTGCTAGTTTTGATTCAAAACACGATTTGCCTTGGGTAGTAGCTTTTACCTCAAACCACCCTCAATTAAATTGGACTAGTTTTGTTCACAATATACAAGGAGCTGTTGCGTATAACGGAAATGTAATTAAGGATTTTAGAAGTAAAAAATTTATTATAGAATCGGACAAAGATGTCGTATCTCTTGATATGATTATTTGGTTTCAAGTAAATTATCTTGATAGAAAAACTGCGTTTGAAGTTAAGTTTTTTGTAAATACTGACCTTCCACTATTTACTAAAACAAATGAAATATCGGGATTATTAAAACCAATTAAAACTATATGAACAAAAAGCAAGATAAAAATGAAGATGTTGCCACTGTTATGTTGGCAAAAAACCAGGGTCAAGAAATTATCGTAATGGCATAAAGTTAACTGATAAATAGTTTTGGTTCTGAAAAATTGGCTCAAAGGTTTGAATCAGGTCTTTGATAGAATCAATTATCTCGTGAAACTTCTCATCAGTTAGATATGAATCCATGTGGGGTAACCCATCTTTCGCTAAAGCTTTGGGGTGTTTCTAAATTAAAGAGTTGAAGTTGTATAAATATATATTTTTAGATTTTTTAACAGGGGTGAGATTGGGAAATGGATAATCGTTGCAGACCACCCGTACAGAATGCTTGAGTTTTTTTTCTAATGTTTTTTGGAGTCGTTTCATTAAATGGGGAAAGAGATAAACGGTAATAATTGACGCCTGGTTAAAATCTGCCTTCCAAAAACTTTTCCATTCAACTGAAACAAGCTTTTCTAACTTTAATTGCTTTATTAATCGCCGGGATCTATAAACTAAAAAAGGGTTTATTTCATAGCCTATAGCTCGAGCTCCAAGACGGGCGGCCGCAATCAAAATTCGACCATCCCCCGAACCAAGATCGATTAGAACATCTTTTGAAGTAAGCTGGGATATTTTTAACATTTCCTTGACACTACTGTCAGTAGTAGGATAGTAAACAGCTCCAGGCTGAAGAATTAGAGTATAGATTTGATAGAAGAAAAAAAGAAAGAGAAGGCTGAGAATTAAAAATAAAATAAAAAAAAGAAAATAGAGCATTATTTATAGAGTAACATTTGTCTATTTGCAGTATAATAAATTATGAATTCAATAGAAACACTTTTAAACCAGCCGTATTTTCTTATCCCCTATTTAATTTGGGTTACAGCCTGGAAAGGGCTAGCGCTATGGAAATCAGCTAGTAAGAAGCAATTGTTATGGTTTTTAATTCTCTTGACGATAAACACTATGGGAATTTTGGAAATTGTCTATATTTTTTATTTAAACAAATGGGATATAGATAAAGGAAAAACATTAAAATTATTAAATGAAAAATTTAATAAGCCCAAAAAATAAAGTATTATTTTTTTATTAATCGTTTAAATTTTTATGAAACTAGAAAATAAAATAGCAATTGTTACTGGAGCTTCAAGTGGAATTGGATTGGCAATTGCCAAAATATTTTTACAAGAAGGGGCTAAAGTGGTATTTTCCGATATTAACGAAATTGATGGTCAAGCAGCAGTTAGTAATTTGGGTGAAAAGGCAATATTTATAAAATGTGATGTCTCAAAAGTCGAAGAAGTAAATAATTTGGTCAAATCAACAGTGGAGAAGTATGAAAGATTGGATATTATGGTAAATAATGCCGGTATTAGTGCCCCCGGTGGAGCCATGGGGTGCACTGATGAAGATTGGTCAAAAGTGATCGGAGTTAACTTGTCCGGAGTTTTTTATGGAGTTAAGGCGGCGGCTAACGCCATGAAGAGTTTACAAATTAAAGGATCGATTATAAACATTAGTTCAATCTTGGGTTTGGTAGGCTTTCAAGATGCAATTGCCTATAGTTCGGCTAAAGGCGGAGTGTCTAATTTGACTAGATCAGCGGCACTTGATTTAGCGGCTCTGGGTATTAGGGTGAATGCTATCGCTCCGGGTTTTATAACTACGACAATGACTAAGACTGTTCTGGAAGATGAAAATTCTTCTAAATTTATTACTGGCAGTACACCCTTGGGGTACGTGGGAAAACCTGAAGATATTGCACGGGCTGCCTTATATTTAGGATCCGATGATTCTGCTTATGTTACTGGAATAGTTCTACCAGTAGATGGCGGCTGGACATGTAAATAAACTATTAGTAGCTTGTTAAAAGCTATTTAAGCAGTACTTTTGGGTCAAGGGCCCAGATGTCCTGGTGGGTAATTATTAGTGGATTAATTTCAATTTCACGAATCTCCGGATAATCGGTGATTAAGTGCCCGAGAGTCAGCATTATTTGATAAAGTTTATCGAGTTTATAGGGAGGATCATCGCGAAAACCTGAGAGGAGTTTATAAACCTTACTTGACTGGACTATTTTTTTTGCTTTTTCTAGATTGAGAGGCAAAAGAGTCAAATTAGAATCAGCGAATATTTCAGCAAATTTACCTCCAGCCCCAAAAAGAAAAACCGGGCCAAAAATTGGATCACGTTTTATCCCTAAAATTACTTCAATCCCTCCACTGATTTGTTTTTGAATTTGGATTTCAATTTTTTGAGAAAAATCTTTTGACAGAGTGGTAACACTGCCCGTCATTTTATCAAAAGCAGTTTTTAGCTCAGTTTCCGAATTAAGACCTGTAATTACCCCACCAATATCAGCCTTATGTAATAGTCCCGGGGCGGACATTTTGAGAACTAGAGGAAAAGAATTCTCCCGAGAAAAAAGAAGAGCTTCATCATAAGATTGTATTAATTTGCTTGGGGGTACAGGAATGTTTATCGCCTCCATCAGCTTTGAAGCCGCTTGATTGTCAAGGGTAGGTAATTTTATTTGCAGAGCAGGATTAATTATTTCTTTAATTTTTAATTTATGGGCCAAATTTGATTTGGGGAAAGAAATTGAAAGCGGGGAAAGTCGCCATTTTTGCCACTGCCACATCGAAGCAATAACTTTAACAGCTCTTTCAGGATAAGGATAGTTGGGAATCTGGTTGTGATACAGAATTTTTTGTCCAGGAGCAGTGTTACTCCCACCGATAAAAGAACAAATAACCGGTTTGGGATATTTTTTAGACAAGCTACCAATAATCTCAGCCGTTTTTTCGACCTGAGTCATCAGCTGGGGAGTAAGCAGAATTAACACGGAATCTACCGATTTTTCCTGTAATACTATTTCGAGGGCTTCACCAAAACGCTGGGCCAGAGCATCACCAAGGACATCGACAGGATTGATAATTGAGGCCATTCGGGGAAGGGATTCTTGTAATTTTTCTCGAGTTTGAGAACTAAGGACGGCCATTTCCAGACCTAAGCTAGAAATGGTGTCAGCTGTTAAAACAGCTGGACCACCCGCGTTGGAAATAACGGCAACTCCCGGACCAAGGGGAACACTCGTCCAGGAAAAAGCCTGCGTTAAATCAAAAAAATCCCCGAGCTCCTGACAGCGAATTATTCCCGCTTCTGAAAGTGCCGCCGCTAAAACTTTATCCTCACCCGCAATTGAACCAGTGTGAGAACGCATCGCGGCTACTGAGGACGGAGATTTACCGGGTTTTAACATAAAGACTGGATTGAAGGGAGTAATTTGCTTAATTATCTTAATAAATTCCTGTCCATCAGCAATGGACTCGAGATATAAAGAAACTGGCTTTAATGTATTATTGGGGAGCGTGAGTGCTGGGAGCCAATATTTTAAAATATCATTTTCATTGACAATTGACTTGTTGCCGATAGTCGTTAAATTGTTGAAACCTAGACCGGTGCTTTGACACCAATCAAAAAGACTGGCGGCTAGAGCGCCAGATTGAGATATAAATCTAATATTGCCAGGATTGGTCACTACCTGGCCAAAAGTGACGTTTAGAGAAGGATCAGTAGAGGCAAAACCAAGACAATTAGGACCCAGAATATTTAAGTGAAAATGATGAGCAACTTCAATTAATTTTTTTTCGAGATCAGCGCCTTCTTTACCTGCTTCTTTAAAACCGGCTGAAAAAATTAAAACATTTTTAATACCTAATAAACCGCATTCTTCAAGAACATTAGTAACTAATTTGGCAGGGATGGCAATAACGACCAGGTCAGGAATCTCGGGTAAATCGGAAAGAGTTGGATAAAATTTGAGTGAACCAACATTGGAAATGGTTGGATTAACAGGATATATTTTCCCACTATATTTTGAAAGAATAATATTTTTTAAGGCTATAGCGCCAACTTTTTCAGGAAACTGAGAGGCACCGACAACAGCGATTGAGCTCGGGTTAAATAATTTTGATAAATCACGGGTCATAAATTAGATTAACATAAAATGATGACTGATAATGTCTTTTCTAACCCGTAAGCCTTGAAAGCCTGGGAATTTTTGAGATAAGGTGGGCAAATAAGGAGGAAGGAATTAAAACAAGAAAAAAGGAAACAAAGGGTGAACTGAGGAGGGTATGAGGTAAATATTTCCAAATAATTTCGATAAAGATAATGTGGATAAAGTAGATAAAAAAAGAATAGGAAGAAAATTTTTTAATAAACTCAGCGCTTATTTTAGTGTTCTTACCAAAATAATACAAAAGACTGGAAAGGCTGATTGAATAAAGGAGAATACCGGGTCGCCACTGAGAATAGAAGCTAAGATAGTTTTGAGTTTTAAAATAACGAAAAGCACTTTCAAAAGTGATATACAGGGCAAATATAAGTGAAAGGAAAATAATTTTTTTTTGGTGTGCTTTTACAAAATTATATATTTCACTTTGATACTCCCCAGCTAGCATCCCCAGAATAAAAAAGATGAAATTTAAGATAAAAACTTTTATTGGATAAGCAAAGGATAAGGGGCGGTAATAATAATCGATCGAGAGAAAAATAAACTGGATAATAAATAAAATAATAAGAGGAAGAGGACGACTTATAAATTTAAAATAACGATAAATAAAAGGGAATAATAAGTAAAAAATAAACAAAGAGGGAATAAAATAAAGCTGATAAGAGGCACCACCGAGGAGTAATACCCTAAAAAATGACTGAGAATTATGGGGATAAACAAAATAATAATATATAAAACTCCAAAATAGATAAGGTAATAAAATTTTAGATAAACGCTGTTTTAGATAGGGAAAAAATTTAAGATTAGCAGAATAATTAAGTTTTAAGCCAAAAGCAGAAATCATAAAAAAAATGGGGACGGCAAAACTGGATAATTGATTTAAAAATAAGGTAAAAGGATGACCGAATAAATCATTTCCGGAGAGGGCCAAAATTTTGGTGGTGATGTGAATCATGATTACCGAAAAAGTACAAATAATTCTAATAAAGTCAATTTCAGGGTGGTAGATATATTTTTTAAGAGTCTCCATAAAGAGATTGTAACAGGAAAAGTAAAAGTACTGGTATGATTAAATAGTGTCAACAAGGAAAACAAAAATCATCGCCACCGTAGGACCAGCCAGTGAAACCGAAAAAATTTTATCAGAGCTGATTGAAAACGGAGTAAATATTTTTAGGTTAAATTTAAAATATAATGAAAAAAAATGGCACGAGAACATAATTAAAATTATCCATAAAATTGGAGATAACAAGATTCCGGTTTTTATTGACCTGCCCAGAAGTGATTTTGAAATACTCCCAGAGGCCGATGCAATCGCCCTGTCATATTTAAAAAACGCTCAGGAAATTGAAAAATTAAAAGACCGTTTAAAAAGAAAAAATATAGTTAAACCCATAATCGCCAAAATAGAAAATTTGATGGCAATTAAGAATTTGGAAGAAATCGTAAAAGCTGCTGACGGAGTAATGGTGGCTAGGGGGGATCTGGGGAGAAGTGCTCCAATAGAAGAACTGGCTTTTTTCCAGGAAAAAATAATTGACGAATCGAGAAGACAAAATAAACCAGTGATAGTAGCCACTGAAATGCTACTGTCGATGACGGAAAGGAATACTCCCACCAGAGCTGAGGCAAGCGATGTGGCTCATGCCGTCTTTGACGGGAGTGATGCCATAATGCTTTCAGAAGAAACAGCCATTGGCAAATACCCTCTAGAATCAGTAAAAGTAATGGCTAAAATAGCCAGATTTAGTGAGGAAAATGGAAAAATAAAAACTATTGAAAATGAAAGTATAAGCTTTGCCGATTCCCTGCTGGAAGCAGCGGTAAAAGTATCCGAAAGTGCCGAGGGGATAATTGTTTTTACCAAATCAGGGTCATCGGCTCGAAAACTCGCCAACCACCGTCTCAAAATGCCTATCATTGCCATCACCAATGAAGAGAGAACTTTTCAGATGCTCAATTTTTCTTATGGAATAATCCCCTTTTATCGGGTTTTTGATCAACATAAATATGCGAGTGATAATAAAATATTTGAAGAACTATTGGCCCAAAAATTTATTAAAAAAGGTCAGAAACTGCTAGTAATTCACGGCAATAATTGGATGGAAAGCGGATCAATTAACAATCTTAGCCTACTGGAAATTTAGTTTTTATAGTAAGACTTGATTTGAAAAAGGAGGTAAAAAGAAATAGCCCCGCCGATGATTAGCGAACCAAGATTAATAGATAAAAGATTAGAGAGTAAAGAAACTAGAGAGGCATAAAACAGATATTCCCAGGACAGCCGGGTTCTCTTTAAAAGACCGGGAATGGCCATACCCTCTAAAATTAAAGCAACTAGAGATAAAAGGCCCCAAGGTGAAAAATTATAAGCAGTCCTAAAACCACGAAAACCAAAGGCTAATGTTAATACAATGGTCAGAATTATAAAATAGGGAGAATATTTAACAATAAGCTCCTTGATATTTTCTGGAATAGGAGGGGCTTTTTTACCGAAATATAGGTCTAAAGTCTTCTCAATTTGAGTTAGATATTTATTTTTAATCATGACAATATTTTATACTTATTTTTTTGAGCCTGTCAATTTGGCGAAAGCTGTCATTTCATTACTAACTTTTAAAAGAGAATCAAAAGTACCGGCATCTTCCCAGAGACTATCAAAAACATTGACCTTCATTTCTCCATTTTTAAGATAAATATTATTTAAATCGGTAATTTCAATTTCACCGCGGGGCGAGGGGGCAAGCTCCGAAGCAAATTGGGTAACCCGGGAATCATAGCAATATAAACCAACAACGGCAAAGTTGCTTTTGGGATTTTCAGGTTTTTCTTCGATACTGATGGCATTCATCTCCTTGTCAAATTCAACCACACCAAAACGCTCCGGATCTTCAACTTTTTTGGCAAAGACCATAGCCCCTTTTTTAAAAGATTTTATTTGAGCCCCAAAACCAGGATCAAAAATGTTGTCACCTAAAATCATAGTAACATTGTCACCGTCGATAAAATTTTTACCGACAATAAAGGCATCGGCAAGGCCCTTCGGTTCTTTTTGGATAGCATAATTAAAACGAACTCCAAATTCAGAGCCGTCACCAAGAAGATTTAAAAATTGACCGGAATAATCGGGAGCAATAATAATTAAAATGTCTTTAATTCCTCCCTGAATAAGGGTATTGATCGGATAATAAATCATCGGCCGGTCATAAACCGGCAGTAATTGTTTACTGGTAACTAAAGTTAACGGACGGAGCCGAGTAGCACGACCACCAGCTAATATAATACCTTTCATAATTAAAATAAATTTATAATTATAAATTTTTAGACTTTAGTATTTAGAATTTAGAATTTTTTTCTTTTATTTCTTTTTCCAAATAATTTTATTATAAACGAACCAGTTTAAGGGAATGGTTAGAGCAAAGATGGCGATAACTTGATAGACGAAAAAATGATCACCAAAAATGGTCGTTAGCAAGCCGATAACCAAAGAAGGAATGGCAATACCGGTGATAGCGGAAGAAGCGTTGAAAGCCAAAAATTTAGGAATAATTTTGCCACTACCGGTAATTTTTTCTTTGGAAAAAGTCCAAAGATTATTCCAGGTAAAATTGGAAATAATGGATAACTCCGCGGCTAGGGCATTGGCAACTCCGTTGAGAAGAGAGACAGATAATATTAATGGGGTTAGTAAATTTTTAAAAAGCCGACCACCAACTATGTTGACAATAAAACCGATGCCACCCACAATAGCAAATTTGATAAATTTTTGGGTGAGATCATCACGCCAGCGAAGTTTTAGGGCAACAAGTAGAATCTCTTTGGCTGTTTTGGCCTCAATTTTCGACTCCCCAGCATTGCGGACATGAAATTCGAGAGGGATTTCTTTGTATTTAGCACCCATTTTTAGGGTCTCAAATAAAAGCTGGAGTTTATATCCAAAGCTTCGGCTTAAAAGTCGATCCCCGGTCCAGTCAAGATTCATTTTGTCAACGAATCCCTTAACTCGAGTGGCTTTCAGACCGGTGGTGGGATCAGTGACCTTAAAAAAGTTTTTAAAAGGGAAAAACATAATAAAGCGAGCCGTAAAACCACCAAATTCAGAAAAGAAGACCCGTTTGAAACCCCAGCCTTTGGGATTGCTACCTCCTTTTATTTTTCTGGAACCAATTACATAGTCATAGCCTTCATCAAGGGCTTTTAGCATTACGGGAATAGTTTCCGGAGGATGTTGAAAATCGCCATCAAACTCAAAGACAAAATCAGCCTGTAATTTTTCCATGGCGTACTTAAAACCTTTAAGATACGCAGCGCCTATGCCATCTTTACTGGTTTCAGTGTAGAGATAAGTATTTTTCCATTTTTTTGATTTATCTTCAACAATTTTTCCGGTACCGTCAGGAGAGTTACCATCAACGACCAAAATTTTCATGTTCCATTTTTTGTCTAGAGCGGGAAAAGTTTTGGTATTAAGGTAGTCGATCATTTTGCCAATATTTTCAGCTTCGTTGTAGGTGGGAATAATAATGACAGCAGTTTCGCGATTTTGGTTGAGTGTATCCATAGATTTATCTTAACATAATGCTAAAATAGAGTATGAAATTTGATGTTATTACCCTATTTCCGGAAATGTTTGAAAGTGTGTTTAGTAAAAGTATTATTAGTAGAGCACAGGAAAAAAAATTGATCGAGATTAATTATCATCAGATGAGGCAGTGGAGCTGGAATAATTACGGCTCAGTCGACGATAAACCCTATGGTGGGGATGTGGGAATGCTCATAAGAGTGGAGGTGATTGATAAGGCGTTAAAAGAAATAAAAAAGTCTAAAGCTAAAAATCTAAAGCCTAAAATAATTTTGATGAGTGCGAAGGGGAAGAGATTTGAACAGGCAGATGCCAGGCGTTTGGCTAAAGAAAAAAATTTAATAATTATTTGCGGTCACTATGAGGGCTTTGACGAAAGAGTCTCAGATTTAGTGGATGAAGAAATATCCATCGGTGACTATGTGCTAAGCGGCGGAGAAATTCCAGCCATGGTAATAATCGATTCAGTTTCCAGACTGCTACCAGGAGTATTGGGAAAAGACGAGTCGAGTCAAGTTGAAAGTTTTTCCGATGATTCACATCATATTGAGTTTCCTCAATATACGAGACCGGCAGAATATAATGGTAAAAAAGTACCCAAGGTGCTTCTCTCTGGTAATCCCCAAAAAATTAAAAAGTGGCAGGCAGAACAAACTAAACTAAAGTCGTCAAAGCGATAATAACGGCAAAAATAGCCAGGAGTAAATATTCGATAATGATAGAAGCTTGTAAATCACCCCGATGGTAGTGATGAAGGAGACTCCAAAGTAAATAGAGAGCGGCGGTAACATAAACGACACGACGTTGATTATGAGAATCAAAATTTTGATTAAAAAAGAGAAAGGCGATAAAGGCAAAAATTAAAATAATGGCTAAAATTACATAATCTAGAGGATTTTTTTGGATTTCTTTTAAAATTATCATTTTAAAAAATGGTCCCTTGACGACCAAAAATTAATAACATTAAAATGATAAGAAGAAAGCCAATATGGCTAGCTGAGGAACCGGTAAAACGAGGGGTTTGATCTTTTAGGGTGATATAAGAGTCAATGACTAAAACCACCACAATTAAGGAAAAAATGATGGTCCCAATGATTTTGCTTATTAAAAGAGGGCTGATCGCTTTGCCGCTGGCGGCTAAATTAACAACGGTCTCACCCAGAGACTGAGTCGAGACGATTATTTCAGGCTCCGGATTGATGACGATTTCTTCGCTGGTGGAGACTGAATCAGATTTTTTGGCAATCGCCGGAGCGTTTAAGGGCAGAGCAAAATGCTGGACAACCAGGGTAGTTTTGACCCCATTTAAAATACCGTTAACGACCCCGATGCCTATTTCCTGATATTTGGGATTCAAGATATTATCCCGATGAGTTGGGGAATTCATCCAAGCTTTGATCAGACCTTCAGTATCATAAAAATCTTTGGCTAAATTTTCTCCAGCTACTGAATATTGATAGCCAACGGATTTAAAAAAGTCCCAGGGAGTTTTACCCTGAGGGGAATTGTGAGCCCAGTAATTATTGGCAAACATATCCTGGGCCTTCGCCACGGCTGACTGAGACAGGACGGCATTGTATTTAAGGGGGGCTAGACCGAGTTTTTGCCGCTGATCATTAGTTTGAGAAATAACCTTATCAACGGTAATTTCTGATGAATAGCCCAGTATTCCCGGCTTTAAAATGGTGAGAGATTGGATAAGAGACTGATTGAGTAAATAGAGAGCAATAAAAATCCCTAAAAAAGAAGGGTGGAGCAAAAGAGCCCGGTGATTATTTTTTTCCTGAGGAATGAAAAGCAATGAAATGAATTTTGCCACATAATCAGTATAACTAGCTTTTTCTCTTTTTTAAAGAGAAAAGAAGAGGGATTAAAAAGGAAAGAAGATTGTTGATGTAAAAATAGTCGAATTTTAGGCAAAGATAGTTACTTAGATAATAATCAAAAAGAAGTGCTGAGAGTGAAATTAAAAAACTTGGGAATAAATAAGATTTAATTAATATAAAATTTAAAATTAAGGCCAGGAGAAAAGTAAAGGGAAATATTTTAAGACAGGATATCTTTGATTGATTGCCTAAATTAGTGGGAATAGAATTCTGAGTCCCAAGAACTTTGGGCTGAAATGGATTTGGAGCCAAGGAATTGATAATAATTTTGCCACTAGGAGTGGCACTGACAATATCTGAAAATTGGCCAGGAGCGCAAAGATTACCGGTTCTAATTTTAAAGTAATAGGTAACATCAGCTAAGAGATTATTTATGGTAAAACTGGTTGTCCCCCGGCCGCCAATGTTGGCATTGGCAAAGGTGGCGGCGTGGGCTTCGGTAGAATAGGAAATTAAATAATAAGAAAAAACATCTGCTGTTTCCTCCCAAGATAAAGTTACCGAATTTTGACCAGGGGTAGCTTTTAGGTTTTTGGGCCGATTTAACGGAGGAGAAGCATGACAACTATTATCACTATCCTCCTCATTTCCACAAGTAAAGTTTAGGTCAAGATCATAAGAGTTATTTAATAGTTGAATATTATTGTCGAGGGACTGATTTAGTGAAGCCGTCCATGAATATTCCTTGGATTGATAGCTATCTATATTACCTAAACTATGGTTTTTATTGTTTGCCAAATCGTTAAAAGAACCAGCCTGCCAGAGAGTGTCTCCCGTAAAAATACTGAGCATTTGAACAGCCGAAAGTGAGTTTAAGAGAGAGGATGGTTTTATTTTAAATAATAAATTACAGCTATCAGGCCGCTCGTTATAAACAGTTATAGTTTGGGTTTTACTAAAACCGGGAACAATATTTTTTTCATCAAAAAATGATAAATTTGACGATTTTGTACAAGAATTTGAATCACAAGTAATAATTAAATCGTTACCAGCTAAAGTAGGAGAATGCACAGAAATTAGAAACGAGAAAATAGAAACTAGAAAAGTAAAAATAAATAGCTTATTTTTCATTAGTTAAAAATAAAAGTTTGGGGAACTAGATTGCTAAAAGTAACGGTAAAAGAACTGCCTATGCCAGAAGAGGGAGTGCAGGTACCACCACTGCTACAAGTACCCAGATATAGGTCGCGTAGGGAAAAACCATTGACATCGATAGTACTCGGCAAAATTTGACCATAAATTTGCTGCGGCCCGGCACTGTTCGAATAATCGATGGTGTAGGACATATCAGACAAAGTGACGCCAAGACCGGAAATACTTAAAGTAATTTTTGAAACTGAGGCTCGATAGTCGAGATTGACGGCTGGACCTGGACTGATTTTTACCCAAGGACCTAGACCATCGACACTTCTTTGCCAGATAATAAAATTTAAATCATCAACCGCCACAGAATCAATTAAAGTTTCTTCCTTAAATAATTTAAGTTGACAACTGGGAGGAAGTTCTGGGGAGATATTTATCGCCAAGGACTGTTGAGGCAAAACAATACCTGAAAGAGAATTTGACTGACTATCACCGATAGCGTAAGAATAATTTGATAAATCTATATTTTGATCCCAACTGTTGTTAAAAAGATAGATAGTGTTTTTATCAATCTTATTTAAAACCAGTGGAGATAAAACTAAAATGGACTGATGGTGATCTATTTCAACGTTTTCACTGGAATCCGAAGAAGAATAATTTATCTCGTTTTCACCTGTAGTTAAGGGTATTTCAGAGGGCGTGTCTATTATTTCAGAGCCTAAATCGGTGGTTAGAAAATTGACAGTACTGGTTTCACCAATTCTATTATCTAGAGTGGAAAAGACAATGTCATTAAAAAATACGTACGAATTGTAATTATCACCATCTCCGGTATCAGTTAGAGAAAATAGAATTCTGAAAGTCTGACCGGCTAAATGAGTCAGACCCCGGCTTAGGGAAATCCAGCCAGTGTCGTAATTAAAATCATCACTGTTTAGATTGCCGATATTTAAAATATCTTCTATAACATTTAGGCCAGTAATGTCGGTAAGACTGACATGGAAATGATCAAAATCAGCAATATCATGACTCAGAAAACGATAAGAAAAAGTGAGAGTCGATGAGGCAGAGGCCGGCAGAGAGACAAGGTGAAAAAAAGATTCAGTCCCACCAATTGAGGTCGACTCTGAACCAAGGACAAATACTTCTTTTTCATCAACGGTAGCAATATTGTAATCACAAAGAGAAGAAGCTGGTGTCCAGTCGTAATAGTTTTGACCGGAATAGACCGGAGTGGGTAATGATTGATAATTAAGATTGGTGGTGGGGGGAATAGTATCAACTTTGATTTGATTGGCAAAAAAATCAAAGTCTTTTATTTCAGTGTTGCCAAAAATGTCAGTGGCCAGGGTAGCAAAACTATAAAGACCATCACCCTGGGGAGAAGTAAAATGAAAAACTCCCTCATTGCCATAAATAAAATCAGAATACTCCTGCCAAGAATTTAAATTGAAAGAATAATACAGTTTAATGACAGCTACTGAGGAATCATCAAAGGCAAGAGCGCTGATATCGAAATTGTGAATATTTCGGACGTAATTATCATCCATGTCTAGAAATGAATCAGGAGGATTTAGTTCTACAATGGAAAAAGTTAAATTAGAAGTATTGACGGTAGAAGAATAGAGAGCCCTGATATTTTTGGATGGAATAAGTAAAGAAAAAAATAAAATAAATAAAAGAGGGAGAAGAATTTTTACGGTTTTATTAATTTTTAAAATTTGGTTTACAACTATAATCAGGGCAGGCAGGCAGATAACGAGGATAAAACCAAATAATGTTTGGGTGAAAGCTATAATTTTGCCTAAATAGGGAAGAGAGAAAACATATTTACCTTTGATCCCACCCTCAACTAAATCCCAGGTATCTTCGTCCTGATTATTGTCCCCTTTGGTGGAAAAGCGGAGAGGAGTAGAAGATTTTATCGAAGATATGCGGTGAAGAATAGTATCTTTGGGATTAGTGGGAGAGCCGAAGGCGACAATATCACCAATTTTTAACGAGCTAGGATTTATATTTTTAGTAAGAGCGAGAGAGCCGGATTTTACCATTGGCTCCATGGAACCACTGGTGACAATAAAAAACCGGGGTAAGTTTTTAATTGGCAATAAGGGCGAACAAATTAAAAATAATAAGATAATTAATATCGTCCCCAAAAATTTTGCCATTTTTAAAAAACTATTCTTGAGTACCCGTGAAATTAAAAGATAAATCTGATAAAACTTGACCGGCATCTGTATTTTCAAGAGCACTGGTAGTAACAATGAGTCGATATTTTTGGGAGGTATTAAAGGCAAGGGAATCTATATCAAAACCTGTGTCCTTCCATTGGCTAATGGTTCTTGATACTAAACTTGTCCAAATAGTGCCGTTATATTTTTCAAAAGCAATATTAATTTTGCCGCCAATAGCGGTCCAAATAGCCGGGTCATTCGCCTGAGTGCCTTCTAATAATTTGTTAGATACTTTTAAACTTATATTTGAGAGACTATTATTTTTTAAATAAAAAGTTTGGGTATTGGAAAAACCAACTGCCATATTAGTATAAGCAGGATTAAGAGTTAAAGTATTGCCCCAAGTACTACCATCAGAACTGATTTGGAGATCAGCATTACCGGTACTAAATGTTAGCCCGTTAACACGGGTGGTTGAAGAAAATAGGGCGAAGGCAGAGGCAGTAACAGAGGCAACGACCAGGGCGATGAGAAGCAAGGATGGAAATATTTTTTTCATTATTTACCTTTATTTTGTCAGATTTATAACAAGTGACTGGTAAATAATAGTACTTTGTGAGAAAGACAACAAGATGATATTTAGTTAGCGAGAATTATCAGGCGGTTTAAATTGGAGCCGGGGGGCCAACAGGTCATAAGAGTAAGAGAAGTAGTCTTTAGATTATTGGTTAAGTAGTTAATTTCACTAGGGTTGACAATCTTTTTTTCAGTGACACTATAACGATATTTACTACCTTCGTAGTAGATGAAAATTTCGTCACCAGGTTCTAATTTATTTATTAAATAAAAAATACTATTGTACTGAGAGGCCTGAAACCAGTTGATAGCCGAGTGGGCAAAGATAAAAGTGTTTCCCGGAAAACCAGGTAGACCTGAGCCCTTGGCATGAGCCACACCCTGGGTTAGGGCTTTTTGATAAATTTTAGAATCAAAGGGATCAACATTTTTGACCACATTGGCATTGACTTTTATTTTGGGAATGACAATTGAAAAATCAGTATTAACCGGCTTTATTTCGGTTTTGGAAGGTGAGGATTTGGTAACCTGATAGACAATTTCCGCCTTTGCCACTGGAAAATATATTTTGAAAACAATGGTAATAGCAAAAAATAGAAATAAAAAACCAACTAGTTTAAACAAGGGATTAGCGGTGGGTAGACTTTTTCTTTTTTGAGAGGGCATATCTAATTATAGCGAAAAGGCCGATTAAACCGAGAAGCAAGGGTAACCAAGATTTTTGAAGGAAGGATTTGACTGTGTCAACAGTACCCAGAACTGTTCCCTCCTCATTACTAGTGGTGAATTCCTCAGGAGAGGGAGTGCCGGTCAAAAGAGCATTTTCCCCTTCTTCCGGAGCTAAAGTAGCGTTGGTAACTGGAATAGCGCCGGTGGTAGTAGTCGTTGTGCCAATGGTGGTGGAAGTAGTAGTGATGGTGACAGAGTCACCGATAGTACCAGAGCCATTACCGGCATCGTCAAAGGCCCTGAGAACGTAGTAGTAGCTCTTGGAGCAATCCGGGACAGTATTGGTAATGCTGGATTCCTGATTTGAGCCAATATTTACTGAGGCGACCCGGGAACCGTTATCTAGAATAAAATCAGTAATGTCAGCCCGATATAATTCGACTTTAACTGTTTTTCCCCCATCATCGGCGGTTTTAAAATTGATTTTGTAATCACAGCCACCATTGAGCCATTCTTTGCGATAATTGCTGGGAGTCCCAGGGCCGGAGGTTTTGTAATCAAGGGAGACAATATTGCTCTGCTCATCATTGGCAGTAACATAAAAATTATAGGTACCTTCACTGCTTAGAATTGAAGAATTTGTTTGACACTGAGAAGTGTTACCAGGAGCAGTGAGAGGAATATCGGAACCGAATTGAGTGTAGCTACTGTCAGATGGTCCTTTTTTATAACATTTAACAGTAATAGCATTATTATTAATATCTAAAGCGACAAAGGTTAATTTTAAATCATTTAAATTGGTCGGACTTTTGGGCTGTTCAAGTCGGACTGATAAAGAATCGAGAGCCTGAGCACTTGGGGCAAAGAAAGAAAAGATAGCTAAAAAGATAATGGCGATTAGTTTCATCGATGATTTTTTGATAAAAGCTAGACCAATAATAAACATGAGGCCACTGATAATTAACCAAATGGTATTGGCACCGGTCGAAGGTAGCTCGGTAGAAGCACCGAGAACTTCACCCTGTACCTCTTCTTTTTCAACCCCAGCGGAGACGCTATTTTGAGTACTTTTAACAATAGGAACTTCAGTACCGACAAAATTGTTACTAACATATAGGGAATTTTCCCCATTAGCATAGACAATGGCATTATCACCGTAAGCAGTTTGTCCGTATGCATAGGCTAAATCACGATAGGTACCAGGTTGCTGGTCGGAACTGATGTCGGCGGTATAAGTTAACACTAAAGTATCACCAACTTTAAGGTTGCCAAGATTCCAAACACCGGGAGAGTGATAAACAGGTTCAGTTATGGCGTAAGTGTCGCCGTTTTTGAGAACATTAAAGGAAGCGGGGCGATAAGAAAAGCCGTTAGAGGGAAGATCGGTAACTTTAAAATTATTAATATCGTTACCGGAAATAATTACTATGATTTTGAAATTTACAGAATCGCCCGGAGAAAGATCCCCCAAAGCGTCATTGGATTTGGAAATGGTGGCGGTGGGAGGAAGAAGACGGTTGCCGATGTAACAATTCCAAACATCACCTGGGTTTAAAACAATTTGTTTTGAATCTTCTAAATCGTCGTTAACTTGGGCGTTAACCGGTTTAATGAATTTGAAGACACTAATTTCATTTTGGCAAGTCGAGGAACAACCGTCACCGTTCGTTTCATTACTATCATCACACTGTTCTTCTCCATTCACTAAACCATCACCACAAGTTGCGATGGTTTCATTGTTCTTTGTGCAGGTAATGTCTGTTTGAGTCCAACCGGGTTGCATTTCTTCACCGAGAATATAGTTTATCCCTGGGGTTAAGTTTTCAAAACTGACATTTCCATTACCGTCGGTAACAGCTGTTTGACCGTTGGATAGGGTAATAGTCCAAGCACCAAGGACAGCTTCACCATTATTTTGGGTACCACTATTGTCAGTATCATTGTATTTGGTGACATTTATTTGACCTAATTTTCGGTTTACAATCTCACAGGTGGAAGTCTGTCCGGCGTTGACGGTTATATCGGTACAATTATTACTGACTTGTTCCCAACCTTCCGGCACAGTCTCAATAACAGAATATACCCCGGGGGTCATTTCATAAGTTTTGTCAGTAGAGTCATTGATAATACCTGTAGCACTACCATTTATGGTTCCACTTCCAGTAGCGGTAACTGAAAAATTAGACTCGTCTTCTGTTGGATAGGTAGTCTTTTGGACAGTTAAATGGCCAAACTTTAGAGCATTAAAGGCAACACAATAATATGATTGACCATATTGAGGATTGTTTATCCATTCCCAGTTGTCATAATTAGCCCCATCACCAGTACAGTATATTTCAGCACTGACATTACTCGAAGAATTAGAAAAGGGTACATAGGTATTATCTGGAAAAACTTCGCGAACTTCGATTCTATTGCCATAAGAAGTCAAATCGTTGATGGTGGCAGTAGCAACGCCTGAGACAGTGGTTATTGTTTGCCAGCCAGGGAGAGAGCCGGTGTTGGTTCGGAAATCATCAAAAGATCCGATTCCACCATATTGGAAATTCCAACCATCGACTAAACGACAATGACCACTACTATTATTTACCCAATTTTGAGCAGTACTTGCAGTTATTGCTCCTTGGGTATTATTTGGCAAATAACTTTCATTATCACAAACTACTTTTTGAGCATAAATTTTGACGGGAGGTTTTTGACATTCATAAACCTTTAGAGTCAAACTTCCTGAATTATCACCGATTGATCCTTGATTTTGATATTCAGTATTCCAATTGCTATATCTGTCACTGATTAAAAACTGAACATTTGATGAAGTGGGTTTGAAATATTTGGAATATATATGACTTGAATTATATTCTCCCCAATTAATTACTCCTATACTAGTACCAGCACCTAAATTACCAATTAAGGCATGGGCTGCAAAATCTTTGTCGTATGCTCGAATTCCATATTGATCTGAGAGAATGCTACCTTTTAAGGTGTAGCCAGCATCTGATAGGAGATTAGAACCAGAGGCTGGATTAAAGGTACCACTGGCTTCGAAAATATAATCTCCTCCTGGTGTAAGGGTAAAACCTTCACCATCAGAATCATTTGAATTAATCGTTTTGGTAATTACAGGAGTAGGACTTTTTACAGTACCGACGGGGCATACATTTGGACCATCGTATATTTTAATTAACTGACATGTTTTTTGGGCACAAGCATATCCTGTTGTGACTCCATCTGTTCCATCACATTGTTCACTTGCTTGATTTTTGATTCCATCACCACAGGTAGGAAGCTTACAAGAATTTAAGCAAGCATCTGTATTAACTTGATTGCCATCGTCACATTGTTCGGTGCCGGTCAGAACAATACCATCACCGCATCTGGCTGTTTTACAAGAATTAGTGCAAGAATCAGTATTGATCGTATTGCCATCATCACATTGTTCAGTACCATAGGTAGTACCATCACCACATCGGGGAATATAAGTATTAGTAATAGTACAAGTTGTTTGAGCGGAAGATATAGTACCAGAACAATTATCAAGATTGACACTGTAATTAGTGTTTGGGCTTTCAGTGACAGTATATATATCACCTATATTAAGGCTAATTTCGCTAATACCGTTAATTCCAAAATTAGTATAAGAACCTCCATTTAAAGAAAATTTAAAATCAGCAGCTAGACTAGTCCCCCCACCAAGATTATTAACTATTTTGACGATCTTTAAGGTGGCACCAATTTTACAACCGTTATCTAAAATTTGTTGGCCAGTAAAGCCAAAAAAACTGGTACCTAAATTTTTTCCGGCATAATTTTTTAAAACTCCGTTTTTATAATAACTAAAGGCTGGGATAATATCAGCTCCATGATTTGAATCATGAGCTTCACCTTCGATACCATTATCATCTATAGTTATTGCAGTCCAACCAATTGCGGCTGTTTCGACTGGAGTGGCATGACAAAGAGTAATTTTTTTGTGACTAATTATGCATGAATTACTACAAAGGTCATTATCGTTATTATTTCCATCATCACATTCTTCTGAACCATTTCTAACACCATCACCACAACGAGGACCCATACCTGTGCAGTCGGCTTTACAATGTCCATAAGTTCCATTAATTGCAGTGCCTTCATCACAGGTTTCTGAACCATTTATAATTCCATCACCACAAAATTCTTTGACAGTTCCAAAATACCAACTACTATCTGATGCAGAAACATTACTGCCAGTTGGTGGTGCTCCAGTTACTGTTGCAGTATTAATAAATTGTCCTTTAACAACCTCACCTGTTGCAGTACAGGTCATATCTGCGCCGGAGGCTAAAGTTAAGCCACTATTCTGATTCCCTTCTATTGAGGGGTCACAATCAATATTAGCTGTTGGATTATCTGTTATAGTTACATTAGTTAAATCAACATTCCCAGTATTCTGCACAATATATTTCCAAGTAACAGAATCTCCGATATACAAATTAGGTCCAGGAGCAGCTGAAACATCTTGATCATTAACCTTTTTAGTCAAAGTAATTTGTGGTCTCTCAACTAATACAGATGAAAGATGTCCTACCAAAAATGCAGAATTATCTTTCTCCTCTTCTGTAATAAAATAATTGACAGGACTACCACCTGGCCAACTGCTTACAAAACCCTGAATTTTTAGAGTATAGAGTTTATCACCGATTTGAAAGCTTTTTTCTCCATAACTTGTCGGAAAAGTTATTCTATCATCACAAGGTGTGTGACTAACCTGCCAACTCGAACATTTCCACCACCACCAGTTATTTGGGGTTTCTTCTATCTTAAAATCATAACTAAAATCAGGATTGGGAGAAACTGCTGGTTGGGAAAAAGTTAAAGTTATTTTTAATTTTGCTCCTGTTGCGGCGTTAGAGATTGGATAGTTAAAATGAGTTAAAGTGCCCAGAAGGAAATTACTGTCTTCATTAAAACTTTGCTGGCCAGTGCCTTCAAATTTTAATCCACTTTGTGTACCGCCATCTGAAGTTCCCCACCTTACTTCATTTGTATTAAGACCAGTTATATTACTTCCACCAGTAACGGATGTCCATTCACCGGCAACAGAAGTCAGCGCGTAAATATCACTTGAATTATAAGACAATGACGGAAGTGATACTTTTATTGGCGCACTTTTTTCTTCAACTATTTTTTCTGTCGTTTCTGCGAAGTAAACCGTAAAATGATCCAAACCTTTAACTTCAACTTTCTCCTCGTCTTTCTTTTGCTCAACCTTATCTTCTCCAACTTCCTTAATCTCCCCCGCTTCTAGTCCTTTTTCTATCTCTTCCAAAGACTTTTCAATATAAACAATCTCCACTTCCTCCCCTTCGGGTTTTGGCAAAGTCATCTTATATTCAAAAGTCCCATCGGTCATGCCAGTGGTGATGTCGTAGGCATATTCACCAATATTGCCTATATCATCGGGTAAATTTAATTCAGATGTTTTGATTTGTTGAATTTTTAAAGTAGTTCTTAGAGACTCATCTTTTGGTAAACACTTAAAAGTAACGGAAACTTTGTTTTCATTTGGAAAAATATATTTCACTCCAAGTTGTACTTTTTCTCTTGTCTCGGCGCTTTTATTGGTTTCATTAATATTCCAATCTTCATTAGTACTGTCAATAATAGTTTCATCGGCTAAACAAACTTTTTCTACTATCGGAATTTCAGTGGGAGTGACGGTGGTTTCGATGGTGGGAGTTTGAGTACCGATGTCAATATTGACTGGTTCCGGGGTATCAACTTCGTCCACCCCGGTTGGTTCGGGAGTAATAGTTGGTGTAATGGTGGGAGCTTCGGTGGGAATTGTGGTTGGTTCGGCCGGGGTATCAACTTCGTCCACCCCGGTTGGAACTGATGTTGGTTCGGGAGTGATTTCCGGGGTATCAACTTCGTCCACCCCGGTTGGAACTGCTGTTGGTTCGGCCGGGGTATCAACTTCGTCCACCCCGGTTGGAACTACTGTTGGTTCTAGGGTAGGTTCGGCGGTGGGGATAGTGGTTGGTTCGGCTGGGGTATCAACTTCGTTCACCCCGGTTTGAGCATTTTCAACTATGGGAGTTGGAGTTGGAACTGGTTCTTCGGCAAAGGCGGGCTGAGTGGAGAGATAGGGAAGAAAAAGATTTAGGAAAAGGGAAAAGTTGGCCAGGAGAGAACAGGTTTTTTGGAAGAACCGACGAAAATAAACCTGCTTTAAATTCACTGCCGCAATTGTAATATAAAAACTAACTTATGTCAACGGTTGTATAACTTAGATAAAAAACTGGTTTATAGCTTTGATTTTTCGAAGTTTTTTCAATATATAAAGACCGATAATAATGCCAAGAAGGTCGATAAAGGTGTCTTTAAAACGACCGGAGCGGCCAGCGATAAATGTCTGGTGGATCTCATCGCTTAAGGCGTATAAATAGGCAAATATTATTGACATTTTATTTTTAAGTAGAGCAAAAAAAAGAAGAATAGCCAAAATAGCGTATTCAATTAGGTGGAGACTTTTAAAGAAAATAAAATGGGGAACAGTCTCTGGGAGAATCTCCGCCGTTTGCTGAGTCGAAAAATAAAAAATTATCCCCATCCAAATAAAAGCGGGAATTAAGCGGAGTAGAGTTTTGGAAATAGGAGTGGTGATAAGAATAGGATACTACCAGCAAACATGAAGGGCCAGGAGAAAATATTCGTGTCGGGCTTGACCTCTCTTAAGGTAGAGGCAGGATAATAATTGACCGAAGCGGAATTGTCGGAGCATTGAGGACAAGAATAGGTTGAAGCACCCAGGACTTTTGGTTTAGTTACTTTTGGAGTAATAATTGGAGCTTTTATATTTATAGTCCCGATTTGATAATCATATAAATGAGAGGAGTTTGCTTTTTTTAAATGAAAAGAAAGAGGATACTGCCCTGGGGGTAACTTTTTGGAAACTGAAAGAGGAAGAGTCAACCAGGAATAGCCGTCTTTAAAATTACTAAAGGGGAAATACTGAGAGGTAAAAGGAAAAATTAAACGCAGGGAAAATAATTCACTCGATTTTAAAGAAAAAACTAAATTAAAATCTTCACCAGCCGTGACTGAGTCGGGGACAAATTCTAAATTTAATAGCGGCGAAATATATATTTCTTCAAATTTTGAGGTAGCGATAGCTTCAGTGAAGGAGCAAAGATTATTTTCTTGGTTTTGGCTGGGATCGGTAAAACACCAAGAATCATCAGGTTGTCGGGAATAGCTGAGATTTTTATTTGATTTGGAATAAGTAATAGAAGTATCTAGAAAGGTGACAGTATCGCCGTCGTTATTTAAAAACCCGGAAGAAAAAGAATGGGAAAAATAAGATAGTGGACTAATAATGGCATCGTCGGAGAAACAGCGAGAGTTTTCTAACTTGTCATAAAAACAAAAATCTTTTAAAGAAATTGACTTAGAAGAGGGGTTATAAATCTCGATCCATTCATCTTGGCCGGTATCAGGACTCGCCATAATTTCGGTGATAATTAAATCCGCCTCCGCCGTAGGCTTCGGCGAGACGAAGGGGGTTACTGTGGGTATTATGGTTGGTGTACAGGAATTGGTTGAGCGAGGCGATAAATCTATTTTGCCTTTGGTGTAAATTAATTGATCAACTAGATTATTTAAATTATCAAATAAATTAATGGTGTCGCCACTATCATTTAGCCAGCCTGAATCATGATAAAAAGTTTGATAGGAAAAAGGTGAAAGACAGCCGGAAATAACTAGATCATCGGTGGAAATATTGTTGGCATCTTTTAGCAGCCAATTATCTATATTAATGGTATCTCCAGTGATATTGTTAATTTCGACCCATTCAGGAGAAGAATTAGAGGAAAAATTTGTGATTTTAACGACAGGATCAATAGCATAGATTTTTGGCACTAAAAAGAGTGAAAATAATAGTATTAAAATTATCACTAAAATAGTGTAGCAAATCTTACTTAAGTTTTTGGAGGGCGATATCTATTTTACGAAGAGTCCCCTCTTTTCCTAGGGCCGGTAAACATTCGACGACGGGCGGGGTAAAAGCCGAACCACAGATGGCGACCCTGAGGACCATAAAAAATTCACCCGTATTCCAGGCATTAGTAGAGACGAGATTCTGGATTCTAGACACTAGATTGGTAAAATCAGAAAGTAGTTCTTTGGTTTTGGTTAACATTTCTATGGCAAGCTCTGGGGAAGTCCCCTTTTTGAGAAGTAATTCTTTGTCGTAGTTGATATCTTCGAAAATAAATTTAGTTAAATCAGGGAGATCAGAAAATTTAATTAGACGATCTTTAAGAACTGGAATTAGTATTTTAATTTGTTCGTCGGAAGCCGCTGGCAAGAATTTTCGAAAATAGGGAAAAAGCTCTTCGTTTGATTTTTGACGAATGTAAAGACCGTTAAAATAATCTAGCTTTTTACGGTCAAAAATAGCAGCTTTTTTATGGAGATGTTCAACACTAAACTCTTTAATAAATTCATCAAGTGTAAATAATTCTTGATCAGTGCCAGAATTCCAACCTAAAAGCATTAAGAAGTTGAGAATGGCATCGGGAAGATATCCATCATCTAAAAATTGCTGAGCAAAAACAGAGCCGTGTCTTTTACTCATTTTTCCAGAATGAGTTGGATCTAATAGAACAGTAAGATGGGCAATTTGGGGAACTTCCCAACCAAAAAATCGATAAAGTAAAATATGCTTTGGAGTGGATGAAATCCATTCTTCAGCACGAATTACATGACTGATTTTCATTAAATGGTCATCAACAACAACAGCAAAATGATAGGTAGGAATACCGTTGCTTTTGATCAAAACTTGATCATCAATATCATTAGTATTGAATTTTATTTGACCACGAATTAAATCATTAAAAATGATAGTTTCATTGTCAGGAATTTTCATTCGAATAACATATGGAATTCCTTTTTTTAAATTTTCTTGAATTTCTGCTGGACTAAGATTTAAACAATGGCGATCGTATTTGGGAACTTTTTTAGCAGCTTTTTGAATTTCACGCATTTCAGTTAGTCGCTCTTCAGTACAAAAACAATAATATGCCAAATCCTTATCTAATAATTCTTTAATATATTTCTGATATATATCGAGACGCTCCGTTTGAATATATGGACCATAGTCACCGCCAACATCGGGACCCTCATCATAAACTAATCCAAAATCTTTAAAAATTTTAAGAGCTCTATCAGCCGAGCCTTCGACTAATCTTTTTTGATCTGTGTCTTCGATTCTGACAATAAATTTTCCATTGTTTTTTTTAGCAAAAGCGTAGGCGTAAAGAGCTGTTCGCAATGAGCCGATGTGAATATCTCCAGTAGGAGAAGGGGCCATGCGGGTACGAACAGTAGACATAAAGCAATTTTAACACAAACCCCCTTTAATTCCCCCTTGATTAAGGGGGACTTTATAATTAATTTAAGGTAGAATAATTTAATGTCTTTAACTCAGGTTGCTTATACCAGTAGAAATGTAATTAAATACGGAGGAATAGGCCTCGTAGGATTTTTATTTTTTTGGTGGGGAATCGGAGCGGCGATAAAAGCTTATCAAAAAGCCAATCCACCTTATGTAGCACCGACAGTCAGATACGGGGTGATAGATAAAGTGTTTTTCCCGGAAAAAGAATTCCAAAAAAAAGAATTTACGGCTGAATTACCGGACGATACTTTTCCGAAATATAAAGACCAGGCCAAAATCTATGTAATTTATCGCTCCAAAAGTATTATTGGCGCCCTTGAAGAAGGTAAAAAAACAGCGGCAGCCATGAACTTTCTCACCGAACCGAAAGAAACAGGCGTGGGAATATATGTTTTCAACGATCCAAATACCGGCAGAAGTCTAACGATGAATGTTCTCCAAAGTAGCTTTAAAATGAGTTATCCCTATTTGACGGATCAATTATTACTTAACCCGGAGCAAATGCCAAATAAGGAGCAAGCGATCATCACTGCCTCTGACTTTCTCGAACAAGCGGGAAAGATGAGTCCTGATTTAGCAGAAGGAGAAAAAAAGGTAAGTTTTTGGAAAATAAATTTTGATGGCCTAAAAGAGGTAACCGCTCTTTCAGAAGCCAACATTATTAGAGTAGATTTTTTCCGAAAAAAATTGGCAGAGGATTTTCAGGTAGTAACGGCGGAAGTAGGTAAAGCACCGGTTTCGGTGCTCGTATCCGGCTCAAGTGTCGCGGCCAAAAAAGTAGTCGAAGTAAATTATCAACATGTAAATGTCGATACATCGGAAGCTTCTTCCTCAACCTATCCCATTATTACCAGCAAAGAAGCATTTGAAAATTTAAAAATGGGTAATTACTGGCCAGCCAAGGATAGCAGTTCAAATAAAGTGATTATTAGAAAAATCTATTTAGCTTATTTTGAACCGGTTAATTTAACCCAATTTATGCAACCTGTTTATGTCCTTGAGGGTGATGGTGGCTTTGTAGCCTATGTGCGAGCAGTTACTGATACATACGCCAAGTAAGATTTTCTTTAGCCCAGTTTAAAAGTATTTTAGTATCATTAAAGCGGTCCTCACTTTGAGCTACTACAGAAATAAGATAGTGGCCGTCAATATTTAATAGAGCGATAAAAGAACCGCTAGCCTCAGGAGTCCAGCCGGTTTTCAAACCCTCAACTTCGGGAAGAACTCCTAAAAGCTCGTTAGTACTAAGGACTTTATATACTTTTTGGCCGTAAATATCGGTTAATTCCATTGATTTGATTTTGACATAATTTCGTAAAGTAGAGTTTTGAATAGCGATACGGGCGATCTGACTCAAATCATAGACAGTAGAATAATGATCGGGACTATGAAGACCGTCAAAATTTACGAAATGGGTATTTTTAAGACCATATTTTTTGGTCAGTAAATTCATCTGATCAACAAAACCGGTAATTCCCTGCGGGTAATGAGAAGCTAAGGAAAAAGCGGCATCATTCGCCGAATGAATGAGAAGACCAGCTACTAATGTTTTGATAGTAACTTTATCACCGGATTTTAATTCCATTACTTTGCCATCAACATAATCCTTGGAAATGGTGACGACCTCTTCAAGAGGGTAAATATTCAAAGCGGTGAGAGCGGTGACAAGCTTGGTCGTCGAAGCGGGATAAATGCGAGTATTTTCATTTTCAGAAACTAGGATTTGATTCGTTTCATTATCAATCAGAATATAAAAATTTGTGGAAAGCTGAGGTTTATTTTTATTAACAACGACTGGCTGGGGCGGGTGTTTAAAGGTAAAAAGATCATTTTTTTTGGTAAAGCGAAATGAAGTGGGGAGAAAAGTTAAGATCAAAGCCAGACCTAAAAATAGACCATAGTGAAAATAAGGATTCCGTAGCAGTTTTGATAAATTCACTTGGTTCAATTTATTTTTTTATTTTTTTATCAATTTTAGGTAATCTCTGATCGACTCTTTCCATATCGCGGGGAAAAAGAGAAGCCTCGCGGATATTTTCTAAACCTAAAATATTTTGAGTAATCCGCTCAAGACCGATGGCAAAACCACCTTCGGCGGGCATACCAAATTTAAAGGCCTGACCATAGGGTATTTCAAAGTCGTCTGGATTTTGACCGATGGATTTTAATTTTTCCCGAAGCTGCTGGTAATTACTAATTCTTTGACCGCCTGAAATCCACTCAACTCCTCGACCAATTAAATCGATCGTCAAAGTTTCCTCGGGATTTTGAGGATCAGCAAAAGAATACCAAGCTCTTTTTTGGGTGTAAAAATGGGTAATAAAAACTATCTCACTGCCGTATTTCTCCATCGACCAGCGGCAAATTTCCCGTTCCCCTTCGGGATCCATATCCAGTTCGTTTCGAACATCGCGACCAGTGCGCTCATAAATTAATTGCAGGGCTTCTCTTAATTTAAGGCAAGGTGTATTTTCACATGTTTTGGGAATGGTGACGCCATATTCATCTAAAATATCCTGATGTTTTTCAGAAACAGCTTTAAAAATGGCTTTAACGGTTGAATCAGCCATTTTTATTAAATCCGTCCAGTCTTCAAGAAAACCCATTTCACAGTCAAGGCTAAGATATTCGGTTAGATGACGGGTGGTAACGGAGGGCTCGGCCCGATAAGCATGGGCAATAGTAAAAACCCTCTCAAAAATGGAAACCATAATTTGTTTGTAGAGCTGGGGACTTTGGGCCAGAAAGGCTTTATGGCCAAAATAATTGACCGGAAAAACTTCAGAGCCGCCCTCAGTTGAGCCAGTAACAATGGTGGGAACTGAAATTTCGGTAAAATCATTTTGAATTAAATGATCCCGAAAGGCTTTCATAATGGTGGCCTGAACTTTAAAAACATCGGTCACTTTTTGATGACGAAGAGAGACAGCCCGATTGTCAAGTAAAACGGGCAGGGAAACATTCAAATTCGGCTGATGAATATCAAAAGGTAATTCAGCGGCTGCTTCGATCACTTTCAATTCAACTATTTCCATTTCGATTTTACCGGTAATAATTTTAGGATTAAAATATTTCTCCTCGCGGGCACGGACATTGCCAGTAATTTCGACCACTGATTCAACCTTAACTTCGCCCAAGTCCTTTCCTCCGACAACTTGGATCAGACCAGAGCGATCGCGAATATCAGCGAAGACTAATTTGCCGTAGCTACGGACAGAATTTACCCAGCCTTTGATAATAACTTGGTTACCAATTTCGGAAATAGTTTCCTTAATTAAGGTTCTAGTCATGGGGTAATTTTACCGCGTAATTATTTCCTTTACCACTAACTGGGGCAAGGTGTGATTGTTCCAAGTATTGGCGTCGAGAGAGGCGACGAGATTAATTAAATCCCCTATTTTTAAATCTTTATCTAAATCAGCTTTTTTAAAAGCGATGGCATCCACGCCAACAGTTTCACGGTTAGGCGGGCAGGCCATCCCCGACACTTTTAATTTTAAGTGAGATTGAGTTTGGCCAAGGATTTTTTTTGACTCTATTTTTAAATTTTCAAATAAAAACAGAGGCTCGGGGTTGCCAATCCCAAAAGGCTGCAAACTTTTTATTAATTTTATATTGGTTAAATTAATGGCTGAAAAATCCATTTTAGCGTCAATAGTAAGAGACTTTTGGGGGGAATAGTTAAGTAGATTAATAGAAAAGTAGTTTAATAGTTTTTTCTGAAGTTTGGGAATATTTTTATCCAAAATAGAAAAACCGGCGGCGCCGGGGTGACCACCAAGATCAACAAATAATTCAGAAAATTTTCGGAGGACCTCGATAATATTAACCTCCGGAATCGAGCGACAGGAACCCTTAGCCACCTCACCATTTTTGGCAATAATTATTGAAGGTAGAGCATATTTTTCAGTCAAACGGCCGGCAATAAGACCGATAATCCCGGGATTAAATGAATCAGCAATAAAAATAACTTTATTTTTTATATTAATATTTTTATCGGCAAGATCGATAGATTCTTTTTGTAAATCTTGTCGTTCTTTATTAAAATTATTTAACACCTCCGCATACTTACCAGCTTCTAAAGAATTTCGGCTACACAAAAGTCGAAGGGCGTCGGTGGGATCAGAGAGACGGCCAACGGCGTTAAGGCGAGGCCCTAAAAGAAAACCTAAATCATAAACCGATAATTTATCCAGTTTTACTCCGGAAATTTCCATTAATTTTTTGAGACCCGGCGATGGGTTCACCTTTAATTCCTGCAAACCATGAACAACAATCGAACGATTTAGATCGGAAAGTGGCTGGCAATCAGCAACGACTCCAAAGGCCGCCAGCGACAAATCAGCTGTTTTGGAAAAAGATCTGGCAATTAACCAGGCTAAAGCGGAGGCCGAGGTAGAGGTCGAATGAAAAAAAGCATCGACGTTTTTTATTTTTCCACCGGCAAGATGATGATCAATCACCACAATTTTTATGTTAGGATTTTTGGCTTTAATTTTGGCAAACTCAGCATCGGCGACAATGCCGTTATCGACGGTAATTAACAGATCAAATTTAATTTTTTTTTCTGATTCAAGGCGAAAAAATGATTTGGATTTAAAACCATAACCATCTTTTTCCCGGTGGGGAATAAAAGGCAAGACATTTTTGTTTAAGGGATAAAGACTTTGCCACAGAATGGCCGTGGAAGTTAAGCCATCAACATCATAATCACCATAGATTAAGATATTTTTTTGCTTATCTAGATAATTTTGAATTGTGCCAACGACTTTTTTTGAAGATAGTTTTGACTCGGGAAAAGGTGGTTTTAAAAAGTTGTCTACGTCGGTAATCTGGCGGTTTTTTAGGAGGAGTTTTAGAAAAGTTTTGGGCGGTGTTTGGCCACTTATTGTCTCTTGACTTAACAAATTAAGAAGTGCTTGCATAGGCCTATTGTATGCTATAATTTGAAGACCAGAAAGCACTTACCTAGTTTTTGGTTAGTTATTAGTAAGGTTAAGGAATCTTTAAAAGATTCGAAAAAAATGGCAAAAAAGCTTTTCGTAGGAAATCTTTCCTACAACATGACAGATGAGCAGCTGAATGCGATCTTCGCACCCTTCGGCACAATCATCTCCGCAAATATAGTTTTCGACAAATTCTCTCACCGAAGCAAAGGTTTCGGTTTCGTAGAATTCGAAACTGAGGAAATGGCTCAAGCCGCTCTATCTTTGGATGGCAGCGAGCAAGACGGTAGAAATATCGCCGTAAAAGAGGCATTACCTCGTCCTGAAAGACCCCAAATGTAAATAATATTTATTATTTGATCTTTAAACCCCGTCGCAAGACGGGGTTTTCGGTTATTCAGTCTATCTCAATGCTCCCCCCCCGCCTTGGACTCAATTAGAACTTTTGTATCTGAGGATTAATTGACAAAATGTAATCTTCTACTTAATCTGATATCCTTAATATGTGGAAAATGAAATTCAACCAAATACACCGATTGTCCAACCAATCAAACAAACAAAAATCCTACCTTTATTATTAATGGGATTAATAATTGCAACTGTTTCAGTTTATATCGGTATTCAAATTGGCAAAAATCAAGCATCTAACCAATTATCTGTTTTATCAGAACCAATAAAATCTACTACTCAAAATGTTAGTGATTCAACAACGTCACTCCTACCCACCATAACAAACTCACCATCACCAAATAAAGTCAGTACCACAATTTCTATAGATGATACTTGGAATCTGTACACTAATAATAAATTTGGTTTTTCTATGAAAATTCCAAAAATTACTGTGGGACCAGTACATAATAATTGTCCCGAAGATTATACTGTACCAACTGTTACCTTTGAAGACTACACTGGCGTCTATATTACTGGTGAATACTTTTTTGAATATCCTCAAAATGGCGTATGTCAGAAAACTGTAAACAATTTAAATATTATTTCCCAAAGAGCAAATCAATGGCGATGGTCAATTTATCAAAATAACCCACTTTATACCCCACCTTTTTGGCATATCATCACGGCAAAAATAGAAACTGACACCGAACTCGAAAGTTTTGTAAAAACAAACTATGGTTTTGGATGTAAAGTCGGTACAAAAAGTATATCTCCCTCTGGGGTGTACGACGTAAAAATTCAAGGAGATGGTCTTGAGTTAGAAAACACAAAATGTCCGATCAATTATAGATACGCTCTAAAATATTCACCAGAATTAAAAAAGGCTGCCACATGGGGTGCAGGACAAGATACAGTGTTTCCTTCGACGGACTATAAACAAGACTATGACTCTGAAATGATAAACAGTTTCAAGTTTATCGACTAAAGAATAATGGGCAAGATTTTGAAAGAAAGATATTACCTTATTTTATTTTGTATTTTTTTTACTATTGTTTTGTATGAGTGCTAACTAGAAAAAGTTAGTTTAAATTTTTATAAACAAATCAACCACAATTCAAAATATAAAAAATCAAAACGGAAAAATATATTTTGCTCTCGAAGCAATGAGATTGGTTGAGATAGAAAACAAGACAGGTGAAATAAATAAAAAATCCCCAAAATGGGGATTTTTGTATAAAGTGCCTCACGCTTTGGCTTGATGGTGTTAGCGTCATGGGTAGTAAAAACTACCTCACCTCATACGCTCGTATGATACGGTGAGAACTGTTCTTTTGTCAATAAAAATGGAGGTTTTAAGGTAAAATTGGATATGGAGAAAAGACAATTACCGGAGAAGGTTAAAATAGTGATGCAAAAAGTCCTGGATAAAAACGGAAAAATTTATGTAGTTGGGGGAGCGGTTCGGGATTGGATTTTAAAAAAAGAAGTTAATGATTGGGATTTTGCCACTAATTTGACCCCGGAAGAGATGAAGAAAATTTTTCCTAAAAATTCTTTTTGCGAAAATCAATTTGGGACTTTTAGTGTGGTGGTTGGCAAAGACGAGATATTTGAAATTACCACCTATCGAAGTGAGGCGGGATATAGTGACAAAAGACACCCAGATAAAATTAGCTGGGGAAAAACATTAAAAGAAGATCTGGAAAGAAGAGATTTTACGATTAATGCCATTGCCCTTGATATTGAAGGACAAATTACTGATCTGCACGGAGGAATTGAAGATTTAAATAACCGGCTAATAAAAACTGTGGGAAACCCTGATGATCGATTTTCAGAAGACGCTCTGCGAATGATGAGAGCGATTAGAATTGCCGCTCAAATTGGTTTTTTGATTGAAGAAAAGACTTTTGAATCAATTCAAAAAAATGCTCATTTAATAAAAGAAATAGCCGGAGAAAGAATTAGAGACGAATTATTTAAAATCTTACTTTCAAAAAAACCCGGAGATGGAATAAGACTCTTAAAAAACTCGGGATTGCTGGCAGAAATCATGCCCGAGCTGCTACTCGGGGTCGGGATGGGACAAAAAGGTCATCATATTTATGATGTTTGGGATCATGAGCTGGAAGCTTTAAATAATTGTCAAAGTAAAAATCCAGTGACGAGACTGGCCTGTTTACTTCATGATGTGGGAAAACCGGTGGTCATGAAAGAAGAAAAGGGAGAAAAAACTTTTTACAATCACGAAGTAGTTGGATCCAGAATTGCGGTCAATATCGGGAAAAGATTAAGATTGTCGAAGGATGAACTGGAACAGCTTTTTATTTTGGTCAGATGGCACATGTTTACCGTCGAGGATACTCAAACTGATAAAGCCGTCAGAAGATTTATCAGAAATGTGACGCCAAAATATTTAGACGAAATGATTTCACTGCGACGGAGCGATAGGCTCGGATCGGGAGCTAAGGAAAGCAGCTGGCGATGGGAATTGTTTAAAAAGCGACTGATAGAAGTCCAAAAACAACCTTTTTCAGTTAAAGACCTAAAAGTTAATGGGCTGGACGTGATGGAAATATTGAAGATAAAACCGAGTCGCAAAGTAGGCGAAGTGCTCGATAAACTTTTTGCCGAAGTTGAGGAAAAACCTGAACTCAATGTTAGGGAGATTTTGCTTGAAAAAATTAAGAAATTTACTTGACTTTCTTTCTTTTGGTTAAAAGCATGAGAGGAATGGCGACCCCAACAGAGGAATAGGTACCAGAGACAACACCGATGAGCAGAGCAATGGCAAACCACCGGGTACTAGCACCTCCAAGAATAACCAGAGCAAGTAGCATTAAGATAATAGTCATAGAATTGTTTATCGAGCGGACGATGACCTCTGAGACAGCCTTGTTGGCTAGCTCCACCCAGTCCAAATGAAAGCTGAGGCTTTTCAGTTCCCTAATCCGATCAAAGGTAACGACAGTGTCATGAACCGAAGAGGATAAGGTAGTTAAAATAGCGGTCACAAAAAGAGCGTCGATTTCGGCACCAAAAAAGTAGCCTAAAATCGAAAAAGAACCAAGAAGAATTAAAGCATCGTGAAGCATGGCGATGACCGCCGAAGCCCCAAAACTAATATCTTTAAATCGAGAACCAATAAATAACAACAAAGAAAGGGAAGATAAAATAATGGCCCAAATTGTTTTTTTAAGAAGCTCTTTGCCGAGAGTAGCACCAAGGGTTTCGAACTGTAACTCACTAAAATTGGAATCTAAGTTTTTTAGTTCGATACTTAAGGCTTCTTTTTGCTCTGCTGAAATATGGCCAAATTTAAGGATATATTTATCTTGATTTGTAGAAATAGTCAATAATTCTAAATTATTTTTGGAAAAAATAGTTTTAAGGGTTTCAGGGCTTGGCCTCGAAGGCAGAGAAACCTGCCAGGAAGAACCACCGGAAAAATCGACAGAAAGACGAAAGCCCCAAAAGATAATAGAAAAGATGGAGGCTAAAATCAAAAGAGAAGAAATAAACAAAAATAGTGGCCTAAATTTCATAATATTCATGGTTTGGATTATTAGATTAGTAGATTAATAGATTAATAGTTAAATAGTTAATTATTATTTTTACGGGCGAGAACACGTAATAAATTGCGGGTGACAAAGACTCCGGTAAACATTCCCAAAACTATTCCGAGAAGTAAAGTCACCGCAAAACCGCGAACCATGCCCGAGCTGTTGAGAAAAGGCCAGTTAAAAGGATTAAATAAAATCAGGGCAGTAATGATAGTACAAGTATTGGCATCTTTAATGGAATTCCAAGCCCGGCCGAAACTAATTTCCAGAGCGTTGTTCCATGATTTACCGGCCCGAAGTTCTTCTTTCATCCTTTCAAAAATTAAAATATTGCTATCCACGGCCATGCCGACAGATAAAATAAAACCGACAATACCTGGAAAAGTCAAGGTAATTGGGATAAGACGATAAAGAGTCAAAGTAATGAGTCCATAAATAATAAGACCAAAATCGGCAATTAAGCCTAAAAACCCATAGTTACCAATCATAAAGAAAGAAACGAGGACGAGGCCAACTAGCCCAGCTTTAATCCCTTTGTTGATAGAATCCTGACCGAGAGAGGCACCTACCTGAGACTGCTGGATCAATTTTATCGGTAAGCTGAGGGCGCCGGCATTAAGCTGGGCAGAGAGAAATTTAGCTGATTTAATGTCAAAGTCTCCATTAATTACTGCCTTTCCACCAATAATAATATCACTGACCTTGGGTGCAGTTTTAACCTCACCGTCAAGTAAAATAGCAATTTTTTTATTTAAATAGTCGGTAGTAGCTTTTTCAAAAAGCTTGGCGCCTTCAGAATTAAATTCCAAAGAGACTTCGATAGCACCGGTATTGGGATTGGGTTGGGGTAAGGCTTTTAAAAGATGAGAGCCGTTAAGACCAGTATCTTTAACTGATTTAGAAAATTCAGCCGAATTTGTGGCTTCGATAAATAATTTTTCATCAACCACTCCCATAAATTTTAACTGAGCAGTTTGGCCAATTAGTTTTATAGCTTCGTTAATATCGGTAACTCCGGGAAGATCAACTGTCAAACGATGATTTTCGCCCTGACTTGAAAGCTGAACCGTGGCCTCGGAAACTCCAAATAAATTAACCCGACGTTCAATGTTAGTTTTTAGGGACTCAAGTGCCTCGGGTAAATTATCTTTACTCGTCTTTGAAGTATCAATTTCAAATAAAAGCGAGGCTCCACCGGCCAGATCGAGGCCATAACGAAGATCTAAATTTGGTTTAAACTGAAATGAACCGAGATTAAAAGAAAAATTAGGACGATAAAAAGTGCGGCCGAGTAGAGTAAATTTTGGGGGCAAGTTGATGATCAGACACAAAAAGGTAGCGGCAATAATCGACCAAAAGATAGTAAGAGTCTGGCGATTATTTTTCAGCATAACCAAGAGAGAGTTGACGGGGATGACCGCTAAAAGTATAAGTAATTGAAGTTTTGGAAGAAGAAATTTTATACTGAGCCAAATCCCCTTCTTTAATATCAAAAGATTTAATGATTTTATTGGGGATAGTCAAAGCCAGAGAATTTCCGGTTTTAATGACTTTTCGATTTTTATCCATTTAGTTTTCGAGAAGAGCAGGGTTACCAATTATAACAAAGGGTGAAGAAAGGAAGAAATCAACAATAAAGGGATCTCTTTTGCTTTGACGAAGCTTGAGTTCCGGATAATCCATAACCATATAATTAATTTCAACATCGCGTTTTTTTTCTTCAGCAGCAATAGCATTTTCAACAGTCCGAATCGGTAAATCACCGACAATAATTAAATCGATAGAGTCGGGGCGGGCTTTTTGCCATAAAAGAAAATGATAGGAAACTAAAAGAAGCCTCACTTTGTTGAGCTTTTCCGATAAATCAGAATTTCGATAAGCAAGTAAGAGGAGTGAATTAAATAGATGATGATGGGGATTGGGAGTGTAATAAAGGCGATTGCCCCGACTTTCGGAAAGTAAAATATTGACCTTTTTGAGATTGGCAAGCTCACGACGAACTGAATTAATTTCTTCACCAGAAAGACGAACCAGCTGACGAACATAAAAAAGTTCTCTGGGATTTTCAAAAAAGATACAGATTAATTTACTTCTAGTTTTGGAAGTTAAAATGGTGTTAAGAGAGGTTTCAACCTTCATAGCTAATTTTATTGCCCAGAGGCAATATTTCTATCCAAATTTGACCGGGAACAAAATTGATTTCTTTACCACTCGTTTTATCTTTAAATATAGTTCGGGCTTGACGATCAGCCTTGCTCCAGGTGATTTCGGTTTTTTGACCATTGCTAAAATAAAGACCAGTACCGGAGCCAACAACCGCGTAAAGATTGTGGGCGTGTTCATCGATAGAACGTGATTCTTTGACAAACTGAATAATTAAGTTTTTAGTACTAAGCTGCTGTTGATTATTAAAATCAACGACCGCTTCACCGCCATTGATTCTCAGATAACGATTTGAGATGGCATCATATTTCCAGGTGACGGCGTAGGCCTTGTCCCCCCAGAAATCAAAACTGATAGTATTAACCGTAGTACCAGCAGATTTATCTTCGGCATTAAAAAGCCAGGGGCGGAATTTTTTGTCCCAGGAACTATTATTTATTTCGGTAAGATTCGTTAAACCACGACTAGCAGCTACATTCCACAACTCAGTGGTGGAACAGTACATGGTGTGTTCAGTGTCCCGGGTTTCGCCGGTACGATCCGGTTCACGGCGACAGGCTTTATAAGAGAGGGAAAATTGGGATAAATCACTCCAGGTACCTTTGTTGTTCCAGCCATATTTAGAAATTTGTTCAATAGCCTGGGCCTTAACATTGGTCGTACAAGGACCACCGGGAGTAGCGGCTGAACAGTTGGCTCCGCCAACATGGACGTAAAGTGGATAATCGGCGTATTCAGAGGCTAAGTCAAGAAAATAGGTTCGGGCGGAGCGGACAGGACCAACATCATATTTTTGAGTTGAAGTTTGAGTCGCATTACAATAAAAAACTCCCATAAACCTGGTAATTCCTCCTTCAGCAATGGCTTCGTAAACTACATCCGCATTCATCAGACCTGATTGAGGTCGGGAATCAAGGTGATTTTCAATCATCACGGTTAAGGGACGACGGGTGGACCATTTTTCTTTAGCTTCAACAGAAAATTTTTCTCCGTTGATAGGACAAGTTTCTGTTTTTGGACCTTCAAAAACCAGGTAACCGGTTTGGGCCTGAGCCATGGGTGTAGGGGTAAGGGAAGTAGTTTTAGGGCTACTTTTAACCGGAGCGAGTGAAGCAAATAACAAATAGGAAGTGAAGGTGCCGACTACGAAAACGAGAGAGTAAAGACCTATCTTTAAAATTTTTGAATTCATAAAAAATTAACTATTAATAGCTTTTAATATAGCCGATTTTTCTTCTTTTGACAAAGTTATATTATCACCCTGACCGTTTTTAATGGGCTTGGCATAAATCCGGGTAAAAGAACGGTGGTGAAGAGAGGTAAGTAAAATGCCGGAATTTTCCTTGTTTAATAGCACTAAAATAAAACTTTGATCGCCACCGACATCGTCAAAAGGGTTGAAACGAACTAGTTTTATTTTTTCGATGCGACCAGCCGTCTCTGAAATTTGCTTATTTTCCGGTGATAAGCGACGAAATTTGGTTAAGATTAAATAAAGAAGATAGATAAAACCGAGAAAATTAATAATGGTAAGAGCCAATAAAATATTTTGAGACATGATTTAAGATAATTTTAACAAAACAGGCCATGTTATACTGAAGTTGAATGAAAGAAGCGAAAATGGAAAAAAATGAATATAGCCAGTATTTACGTAAAGATTTATTTAAAAGCTTTTGGCTTAGTTTGGTGACTATTGCAATCCTGGTAGCTTTGTATTATGTTTGGAAGTGAGTTAGCTTTAATTATTACAAGGAGGTGAACAATTAATGGCAGTTATTAAATTTTATTCTGTGAAGTCAAGAAAGTCCGTAGAAGTAGACGTTTCTAAAGTCAAGAAAGTTATGCTTAAAAACGGCAGACCAGCAGCTGAGGCGATTGATCCTGAAACTGGAACAAAAATGTTCAAAATCCTATCCGCAGCTGATGCAGCTTTGTTATAAGTAGTTTCTTTAAAAATCCCCCGAAGTGAAACTTAGGGGGATTTTTTGATAGAATATATTACTTCAAAGAGGTTGAAGGGCTTAATCGAGACCACCTGCGCCTAACGGCTACGGCGAGTCGAGGTAGGAAAGTCCGGACCACAAATAACACGGAACCTAAATAATTAGGGTAAGGCGTAAGCTTTAGGCTCTGCTACAGAGACGAATAGACAGACCGCCTCCGCAAGGAGCTCCGGCGAGTCGAGGTGAAACGAGCAACCTTCCGGTGGAAATCTCAAATCGAAGCGTTAATATCTGGTTATTCCGCCATAGGCGGACAAGTGAGAGCTTCAGGTAGAGAGAATAGATAGATGGCCCTTAAACAGAAACCGGCTTAACAACCTCTTTGAAGTCTAGTTTTTATCTGTATTTAGGGCTCGGTAAATGGTCTCGACGGTAATATAGAGAGGGAGAGCAATAATTGCACCAACAACGCCGCCAAGCCTGGCACCAGAAGCAATTAAAAGGATGGTAATTAAGGGATTAATCCCGGTTGCCTCTTTCATTATTTTGGGGACAATAAAATTGTTTTCGAGCTGCTGAACGATTATTCCCCAGATGACGGCAAGGACACCAGTAATCGGCGAGATAGTCAAACCAAAAATACCAGCTAAAATAGAAGCAATGGTCGGTCCAATATTGGGAACAAGCTCTAAAATAGCGGCAATAATAGCCAGAGGCAGGGCAAAATTTACTCCGATGATGACATAGCCAAAATAAGAGAGAATACCAATAATTAGCATTAGCATTAGCTGGGCACCAACCCACATACTGAGACGTTTTTCAAGCTGATTAAAAACATTAATTGCTTTTAATGATTTTTGACCAAAAATATTTTTAAGATATTTGTCAAAATTTTTCCTTTCGAGAAGTAGGTAAAAAGTAATGACAAAAAAGATAAAAATAGAAAGAACGTTAGAGAAAATGGCAACAACAAGAGAAGTAATATTCTCGGGAAGATTTTCAAGTATTTTCAGCTGAGACGAAAAGTCAACAAAATTTAAACCTAAAATATCGATGTTTTTTAAGGCTGTCGGTAAATTTTTAATTAAAATTGTCGACTGCTCAACAAGATCAGGAATCACACCGACGACGGAAAAACTTAGAATGGCAATAATAAAAAGATAGACAATAAAAATAGCTAGAGCCCTGGGCATTTTTGTCTTTTCTAGCCAGTTTACGATGGGGTGAAGACCTTCCATAAAGAGAAAACAAAGAAAAACAGTTAGTATTAGGGCGCGAAGCTGCCAAAGAACAAGAAGAGAAATTAAAAAAAGAACAGTGAAAATAATTGTTCGGTGAGTAATTTCAACTTTTTGAGCTTTCATAACAGATTGTACCATTTATTAACTTTAGTTAAAATTTGTGATAAATATTTTGGTTTCGAAATATCGATAAAAATAATATTTTTTTGTTTTTTAAACCAGGTAAGCTGGCGACGGGCGTAAGCATGCTCGTCAAAAGCCCATTTTTTTTGACAATTTTTCAGTAGAGACACATCATGATGCGTCTCTACAAAATATGGACGAAATTCTTTATAGGCTAAAGTATTAAAACCGGGATCCGAAAAAGAATATTTTTTAAGTAATTTTTTTATTTCATTTAAAAGACCTAATTTAAGGCGTTTTTCTACCCTTGTATCGATACGGGGATAAAGATAAGAAGTGGGGGCGGTCAAAGATAAATGTAAAATATTAAAATTTGGTTTATTTGTAGAGACGTGATTAATCACGTCTCTACCAGTTAATTTAATTTCAATTTTTCTGATTAATCGATGGGGGTTGTGTTTTTCGGAATTATTTAAATTATCAAAATTCTTTTTATCTAAAAAACGATAAATTTTTTGGAGAGTAGAAGTGGATAATTTGCCTAGAAAAAATCTAAGAAAATTATTAGGTTTTATGGAATAAGTTGATTTGTTTGGGTTAACAATGGCGTCAATATATTGACCGGTGCCGCCGACAATAATTGGCAATTTATTTTTTTTATGAATTTGCGAGATTTTTTGAAAAGCTAATTTTTGATACTGGGCCACGGAAAAACTTTGATCGGGGGTAATTAAATCAATGAGATGAATTTTGATATTTTGAGGATGATCTTTACCGGTCCCAAGATCGAGGCCCTGATAAATTTGACGGGAATCGGCGGAAATTAATTCGCCATGATATTTTTTAGCCAGTTTAATGGCAAGATCAGTTTTGCCAGTGGCCGTGGGACCAGAAATTATTAAAAGTTTATCCATAAATATTGGATTTGATAAATCAAACCCCTACACCCGTAAACAAATATCATTAATTGATAATTGTAGGGGCTTAATTTATTAAGCCCTAAACATTAAATCTAAACTCGACAATGTCGTCAGGCTGCATAATGTAGGTTTTGCCTTCGTGGCGCAGAAGACCTTTTGTTTTCGCCCCTTCCCAACCGTTATTATCAACAAAATCATTGTAAGAAACAATTTCAGCCATGATAAAACCATGCTGGAAATCAGTATGAATGACACCAGCTGCTTGTGGCGCCGTGGCTCCTTGATTTATAGTCCAGGCTCTGACCTCTTTTATGCCGGCAGTATAAAAAGACTGGAGACCTAGAGTCTCATAAGCTTTTTGGATAACCCGTTCTAAGCCGGATTTTTCCATACCCAGTTCTTTTAAATAATTTTTTTTATCTTCGTCAGATAACTCAGATAATTCAAATTCAGTTTTGGCACAGACCGGAACCACAGAAGAGAGATTAGAAACTAGAAACGAGAAACTAGAAAAATTTTGATAGACAGATTCGTCAACGTTGGCGACAATAAAATAGGGTTTAGCGGTGAGAAGAAAAAATTCCTTTAACAAAATTTTTTCATCGTCATCCAAATCAAGGTGAATAGCTAATTTACCCTGTTCTAGGCCTGATTTTAATTTTTTAGCTAAAGCATATTTTTTAGTTTTTAATTCGGGGGCATTGTTTTTATTGCCGTCTAAATATTTATCAATGCTTTCCAAATCTTTGATAATTAATTCGGCGCAAATAACTTCGAAATCGCCCTGAGGATCTACACTCCCCTCTTTGACGACACTAGGGTCAGAAAAGTGACGCACGACATGACAGATGGCATCACAGTCTCGGATATTAGTTAAGAATTTATTACCCAGACCTTCCCCAGTGGAAGCCCCCTTGACCAGACCGGCAATATCCACAAATTCGACAATGGCGGGGACAATTTTGGTGGTTTTAACAATATCGGCCAAGACCTGTAATTTATCGTCGGGGACTTCAACCACCCCAACATTTGGGTCAATGGTGCAAAAAGGATAATTGCTAGCATCAGCTACTTGACGACCAAGAAGAGCGTTAAAAAGAGTTGATTTCCCGACATTTGGCAAACCGACAATAGCAATTGAAAGTTTAGACATAAGTGATTATATCTAAGTTTCGGAACTTTTTCTTTTTAATATTTTATTATAAAAATCAGCAACGATGGTATGAAGAGTGGCGGCTTGGAAGGCGTTGTCGACATTGTGAGGATAATAACTTCCATTATTTAATACATAATGGCAATCTTGACTATCTATTTGAACAATATGGATTAAACCACACTCATTGTATTTTATATATCTCAATTCCGTAGAAAATTGCCCTGTAGTATAGATTGCCTGGGAGTGATAAATATTTTGAAAATATTCGTCAGTGACAACATCTTTTTTTAAACGAGGCAGTAGATCTTTTGGAATTGATAAATCAACTGAGGCATATTCTCGACAACCTAAATTAATAAATGCATATTTTTGCTCGTAGTTGCAGACGGCCGAGAGATAACGGGTAATAAAGTTTTGATACAAAAGAGCGTTATGAATGTTTAAAACATTTTTTAATAAATATGTCCCACTACGAGTGGTAAAAGAAGTGTCTAATAAAAGTTGAGATGATTGAGTATTCGGAAATTCAAAATTTGCCTCGGTAACTAAACCCGTTTTTTTGTCCTGAAACACTGTACCATTGATATCACTTCTTCCAACAAGAGGTGGAAACCTATCACAAAAAACATCTAGGCTAATTGAATTTCTTGTCTTAGCGACTTTTTTATCCCAATCAAGAGGAAGAGTGACACCATTAATTTTGTATTCATCACCATTACGAGAAAAGGTTGTTAGTTGGAAATCATGTCCATCTATGTCTTGTTGATTCAGATCTCTTTTTTCTATTTCAACTTTAATTGGCATATTTATTTTTTACAGGTTATATCATAGAAAATTTTTATAGGCAACGTTTTAGTATAGAAAAATCCGAAATTTATAATGCTAGAATTTGTCATGGATTATCCAAAACACTTGTCGGAGAAAATAAGAAAAGAAATCGCCACTAGTTATTTAAAACATGAATTAAAAAAGATTTTTCCTAGTATTAATAAAAGTGAAATTGAAAATTTAATGAATAATAAGGAGCTATGTTTTCCAAGAGATTTTTGGAACGGACTTCATGGAATTTCAATGGGTTTTAAATTGAAAAATATTTTAAGCCTGGTAACGGCGGAAAATATTTTATGGAAAAAGAAAATAATGAGAGTAGATAAACTTAGTTTTGGAGTCGAAATGAAATTGATGAATTTAGAAGAAATTGTAGCACTAAGAGGAAACAATGTAGAAAGGGAAAATGACCCAATAATCGCTGTTGAGAAAAGTATAAATAATAAAAAAATAATTAAGGTTCATGATGGTAATGGACGACTAGCAAGACACCATGCGGAAAAAAAACCAATAATTGAGGTATATCTAGGAAAAATGGATGGAGCTTATCCATACAATTTTTGGTTACCAACTAGTTTAATAATAGACAATTTGTACTTTATTTACGAGGCAATCGATAGCAAAAATATGGAACTAGTTAATCAACAAATTGCTTGTCTAAAAAATATATTGAATAAATCAGAAAGTGGAAAAATCGAATTTTTAGAAAGAGCACTAACTAAAAAAGAACCATATCGTTCAATAATTCTTGAACAACTCGGCGATTTGACGACGACGAATAATTAGCGGTGGTCAGAATCATTTATTTTTCAAGGAGGATCGGTTTTGATAGTAATGCAACAATTCATGATGGTCTATACTGAACTCAGGAGGTAATATATAATTAATAAAATTATGAAAGAAATTAACGATCCCAGTAGATTGAAAGTTAAAGAACGAAAAATACAATTGGATGAACAAAAAGTTACAACAACAACACAAGAAAGCCTTGTATACCTTATGGAAAAAAAACCAGAGTATATTCCATCAATTAGTTATGCGGCTGGGCACAAAGCTCCGGAAGATCCATTATCTAATAGGATTATAGAAATATTTAATCATATAGAACAATTAGCTGAAATACCAACATTAAGGACAATTCCACAGGAGTGGTTGAACGAAAATTTGTGGCAAAACACAATGGCCGAATCGATAACTGATTTGGATGAGATTGGTATACACCTTCAACCTGATGATTTTAACAACTTGCCAAAATACAAAGAAGATCAAAGAGATTTCAGCTTATATGATCTTGTTATTAACATACAGCGCGAATCTGCGGGGATACGATATGCGACTAAAGCTTATGAGGCAGCCAGACAATTGTTGAGTAGCAATACACCAACTCTTCCGTTGCCAAACAACCATGTTTATTGTGTCTTTAAAGATAGCAGTCAAGCTAACGCTTACATGTCATCAGATAGAGATGGAAATCATTTACTAATAATTCAAGGTCGGGCTCAAGATTTTACTCATTACAAAGAACAAGATTTACTCCCTTACGAAGAAGAATATCATGATGATGATAACTATGACCACGAATATCTAGATCCAAGAATAATGCAAGTAATTCATGAAATTGGACATGCAGTTTTTTATGAAAAATTAAAACCGGAATATCTGATAGCAAAACCTGGGGAACCAGAATATTTTCTATTCGGATCAATGACCGAAGGATTGGCCATTATGTACGAAAGATTAGGCGAGGAGTTGTTCGCATCATTTACAAATCAAGAAGGACATGAACTGAATGTGAATACCGCTAAAGGAAGATATGCATTTAGGGATAAGTACTTGCATACAGAGAAAAACTGGAAAGGAAAAGACTGGTATTTGGTTGGACATAAAATGATGAGATATTTAGTATTGCAACTTGAATTACAAAAACAGGATCGATGTGAGCAAATTGTAGGGGTGCTTAGGTACTTGGAAAATATCGATATCTCAAAAATCAACCAGGAAAACATTACTATTCCAGAAATGGAAGATGATCCAAAAGCGGTGTGGAAAAAAATCCCCCCGAAATTCGGAGGGATTTAGTAATTTCAAAAAGAAATTATTTGACCATTTTCTTGACTTTGGTGCCAGGAATATAGCGAGGCATGCGGCGAGCCATAATTTTTTTGGCTTCTTTAGAACCGATGGCTTTGATGGTTTTAGCCTTGAACATTTTGGTTTTGAAAGTTCCAAAACCGGAAAGTTTGACGACTTCGCCAGAGGCAAGAGCCTTCATAATTTCATTTAAAAAGGTCTCGACAGAAACCTTGGCAGCTTTCTTACTGAGTTTAGCTTTTTGAGCTACGACTTCGATTAGGTCTTTTTTGGTCATTTTGTTTTAAATTTATAATCCAGCTATCATTATTAGCTACTTTCCAATAAATTTCAAGTATTACTCACCATTTTTAACCGCAGATTTATTGATTTTGCTACCGATGATAGTCGAAGATGTCCTAAGTTCTCGGATAACTGTTACTTTTATCTGACCGGCCCATTTGGCTTCCTCCTCTAGCTTATCGGCGATATTTTGGCTAAGCACAGTGGCTTCTTCATCATTGACGGTCGAGGGCTCAACAATAACCATGACCTCGCGACCAGCCTGATAAGCGGCCACACTGATAACACCAGGAAAGCCTTTGGCGACCTCCTCAATATTTTGCATTCTCTTCAAATATTCTTCGTGGACCTCATAGCGGGCTCCAGGACGTGCTCCAGAGGCGGCATCGCCGAGATATACAAGAACTGATTCTACAGAAGAGAAGGGCTTGTCCTCATGATGCTCTGCGACCGCATTAATAACAGCCTCTGACATCTTGTGATGACGAAGTAAATCAATTCCTAGCTCCACATGAGTCCCTTCCTGATCGGTGACAACTTTACCAATGTCGTGAAGTAAAGCTCCTAGCCTAACAGTATTCACATCGGCTTTTAATTCATAAGCAAGTGCGACAGCAATTTTAACGGCTTCGACGGTGTGCTTGGCCAAATTTTGACCATAAGAAAATCTGAATTTGTATTTACCAATTTCCTTTATTAAATCGACGGGGAGTGAATAAACACCTACTTCTTGGCAAATTCTCTTGCCTTCATTTAAAAGAATTTTATCCATATCAGCTCGAGTTTGAGCAACTAGCTGTTCAATTTTTACCGGCTGAATTCGACCATCTTTGATTAATTTTTCCAAAGTTAAACGGGCAATTTCGCGACGGGTGGAATCGAAAGAAGAAATACGAATGTCATTTGTTTCATCAAGCTCTAATTCAACCCCAGTGGCTTTTTCAAAAGCCCGAATATTCCTACCTTCACGGCCAATGATTTTTCCTTTTATTTTTTCATCAGGAAGAGTGATGGTTGAAACAGTGTATTCAGCGACATAATCAGTGACTCCGTGCGTCAAGGCCTCTGAAAGAATTTCTTTAGCCAGTTCATCCTGACGGGAGCTGAGATCGTCTTTACTTTCGTCAATTTTTTTAGCGAGCCATGAGGTCATTTTCTTTTCAACACTACTCATTAAAAGCTGCTTAGCTTTTTCGACATCAAGACCGGAAATATTTTCTAGTTTTTCGAGTTGTTTACGATAAAGCTCGTCAATTTGATCGGCTTTTTTCTTAATATCGGATTGCTGAGTGTCAATTGATTGTTCTTTTTGGATTAAATATTTTTCTTTGTCGTTTAAAGAAGATAACCTTTGAAATATTTCAGCTTCTTTGGTTTTAGCCTCAGCCTCAAGACGATGAGCATTGTCAATAATTATTTTTGCCTGAGCTTCTGCCCGGGAATTATCAATCGGAGCGGAAAGCGGAACTTCATTTTTTTTGGATTTTTCAATTTTAGCTGATTTTTTTGGAGAAAAAACGACCCTGTTGTTGTCGACATCCTCAGCTTCTGAAACTGGAATAGCATCCGAAACCGGTAACTTAGAATTAGAAGGATTTAAAAGACTTCTAAACTTGGAAAGAAATGAATTAAACATAATAAACCTCCACACCTTTTACCTATCGGCAAGAATTACTCTAAATCCAGCGGAAAACTAGAAAAGAATAAATTAGAGTTCATTTTAGAATTGATAGTAAAAAGTGAAATAATAAATAAAGAATTAATTTAAACAGTGATAGTTTACTTGTTTTTTCTTAATTCGTCAATTACAGTTTTAATGTCATTATAGGCAAAACCTTTTCTGAGTAAAGAAGCTATTAATTTGTTTTTAACAGTGTTATCCGAAAGATTTAAAGATAGATATTTTTTTTTGAGCAAGATCTCTTTAATATTTTGAATATCGCCCTCAGGGGCACTTTGAGGTGGGGTTAAGTGATAAAAAGAAAAAAGTCTCGATATATACTGACGAGAACGTTTTTTATTTTTCCGAAGAAGATAGTCTGCAAAAGAAATTTCATCGAGTAAATTTAAAGAGGATAATTTATTAAGAATCTCGTCAACTAAAAACTGATAATCGCCGCCTAATTTATATTTCTGTTGATAATAATATAATTTTTGCTTAAGTTTAGGTAATAAAGTTTGACTTATTTTTGGAGAAAGGGCGACCTGGTTTAGGGAATAATTATATAAAAGATAATAAAGAGAGCTGGTCTTTATTTTTTCAAATAGCTCGTCACCAATTTCTTGTTTGGCTTTTAAGCCTAATTTAAAAACATCATCAGCATATAAAGGAAGTTTAAGAGAGTTGCTAAAAATTAGCCAAACTCGATTTTTAGTCCTGCGGCTCGGTAGGAGACGTTGAAGCTGAAGTGGCATTGTTGATATCGCTTTTAACTTTGTCCCAAATTTGCTTAGTTAGTTCTTTGGCCATTTTAGGATTTTCCCTGAGATGTTTTTTGGCACCTTCACGACCTTGAATATTTTGATCTCCAATTTTGAAAAAAGCGCCAGACTTGGTAATAAAACCATAAAGAATAGCCATATCGACAATAGAACCGTTGACTGAAATACCTTCGGTATTCATAATGTCAAATTCGGCTTCTTTAAAGGGAGGAGCGACTTTGTTTTTAACAATTCTGGCGCGGTGCTGAGAACCAATTGATTCTCCACCAGGAGTTTTGATATTGGCAATTTTTCGGACATCAATGCGCACCGAGGAATAAAATTTGAGAGCGAGGCCGCCAGGAGTAGTTTCGGGATTACCAAACATAATGCCGATTTTTTGACGGAGTTGATTGGTAAAAATAACCACAGACTTTGATTTGCTGATGGCCCCAGTTAATTTTCGAAGAGCCTGAGACATGAGACGGGCCTGAACCCCCATCATTGAATCTCCCATTTCTCCCTCTATTTCGGCTTTGGGAACTAGAGCGGCGACAGAATCAACCACAATAACATCAACTGCATTTGATCTAACCAAAGTTTCAACAATTTCTAAGGCCTGTTCACCATTATCGGGTTGAGAGATTAAGAGATTATTTAGGTCAACTCCGACAGTGGCGGCGCGGACTGGCTCAAGGGCATGCTCAGCGTCAATAAAAGCGGCCGTACCTCCCATTTTTTGAGCCTCGGCAATCACATGAAGAGAGAGGGTAGTTTTACCTGAGGCTTCCGGACCAAAAATTTCGGTAACTCGACCACGAGGTAAACCACCCACACCTAAGGCAATATCGAGAGGTAAACAGCCAGTAGGAATAACTTCAATGTCCATATCAGTGCGATTACCCATTTTCATAATGGCACCTTCACCATAGGCTTTGGTAATTTGCTCCATGGCTAAACGCACGGCTTCACCCTTTTTATCTTGAAGAGAAGAACTCGTATGAGATATTACAGTTTTTACCTTTTTATTTTTCATAATTAAGTAATAACAGGCGTGACGGTATCAAGTCAAGGGGTAGAACCGAAGAAAAGGCGAAGAAACATGTGGTTGACGAAGTTATGATAAAGGAATATATTGATTTTTAGATATAAAATATGGGGAAAATAAATAAAGCATGAGTAAATCCGCTGAACGCTTAGGAGAGGAATTCAGCATTCAGTCGCTGGGAGCAGCAGGTGGAATAGTAACCGGATCGCTTCATAAACTAAAACACAGAGAAAGTACAATTGTCATTGACGCCGGTATTTTTCAAGGAAAATACGATGCTTTTTTGCCTGATGGAAAAAGTCGGAATTCACAGGATCTCGGCAATACTAAAAATATCACTGATATTTTAATAACTCACGCTCATGCCGACCACGTGGGGAGATTGCCACTTTTTTATTTTGGTAGTCATACTCCCAGAACTTTAGCAACTGAAATGACCAGTGAACTCATGGAAATAATACTCAAAGACTCGGCTAAAATCCAAAAAAATGAAGATAAACTTTACACCGCAGAAGATATTGATAGAATCATGGGTTATGTCAACATTGTCAGAATGGGTCGGCAAATAAGAATTGGCAATAAACACGATAAATTGACAGCACTGTGGACTTACAACGGACATATTCCCGGCTCAGCTTCAATAATTATTCAAAAGGAGGGACTTTCTGGAGGAATTTTATTTTCAGGAGATATCGGCAAAGAAATTCAACCTATTTGTGGAGGCTGGGGAGAGGCAAAAGAGAGAGATTATCCAAAAGATTTGCCAATAAAGGCTCTCTGGATAGAATCGACTAATTTTGATAGAGAATCAGTCAACTTTGATGAAAAATATGAACAGTTTCTCGGCTCAATAAATAAAATTTTAAAAGATGGCGGATCGGTAGTCATTCCGGCAATTTCGATGCAAAGAAATCAGGAGATAGTGGAAATAATTAGATATGCCCAAGAAAATGGAGATATTCCTAGTGATACTAAAATTTATAAAGACGCACCCCTCGCTTCAAAGTTTGAAGAAACCTATGTAGCCGACGCAGATTTATTTATGACGAGTCGCTTTGGGAATGACCCTGAATTTTACAAAAGTTTATCAAGTAGTAAAAAACGTTTCGAATTGAAAAATAGTCAACAGGTAACAAACAACAAAGAATCAGTTGAAATATCTCACTCTTTGATTGCTGATAATCAAAATTCAATTGTAATTACCAGTGGTGGAATGTGTGGTCACGGTCGAGTTAGAAATTACATCGATAGAGATTTTGGAACAAATCCCAAAAACGGAATTATTTTGACCTGTTATCAGGTGGAGGGGACTGAAGGACGAGAGTTGACTGAGCAGGGATATCTTATTAATAAAAACGGATCGCTGGGAGCCAAAGTAGAACATCTAGATGTTTTTACCGGACACATCAGTGGCGAAAGTGATACTTTTAAATTTATTAATAGATTTAATTTAAATGAGCTGGAGCTAATTGGAATTATCCATGGAAACAGTAGCAATAGAACAAAAATGGCTGAGGCCTTTAAGGAAAGAGGGTATCCAGCGAGAGTGGTTTTGCCGGAAATAGGACAAGAAATTGAATTTAGTTTGAGTAAAATTTAGAATTTTGATATAGATTCCAAGTGGCCAAGGTGATACCACACTCAATTTTACCGGAGCTAATATATTTTTTTACCTGAGATAGAGATAATTTAATAATTTTTTGAATTGACTCATCACCTTCTTGATTTTTTTTGCTGAGTAAATTTTCATTGAGATTTAGGGCTAAAAATGAGTGAACACTGACGTTTTCGTGTCCAGGAGCAATATAAAATTTACCGAGAGATACCCATTTTTCGGCTACAAGTCCAGTTTCTTCTTTTAACTCCCTTTTGGCATTAGTTAAGAAACTTTGATCATCAACGACTCCGGCAGGAATTTCGTAAATATATTTTTTCAGGGGATAACGATACTGACGGATAAAATAGAAAAAACCGTCTTTGTTTTTGGCTAAAATAAAAACAGCGGCTGGTTTACTTAAAAAAGCGTAAAGACCCTCCCGACCATCCGGTCTGATAACTTTATCCTCGTGAATTTTTATCCAAGAATTTTGGTAGACAATTTTTGAAGATAGAGTTTGCCAGGGAGAATGAGACATATTTTTAATTAAGTCAGCCTAAAGTGCTTTACACATTATGGCTGACCCGCTTCAATGTGAAGCTTTGAGCGGGTCGGGAATACAGGATTCGAACCTGCAACCTCACGCACCCCATGCGTGCGCGCTAGCCAATTGCGCCAATCCCCGTCTACGCTAAAGCTACGGCGGGTAAACCCGCTTAAAAATACTACGAGTATACCTGCGATAACTTAGTCAAGTCATCGTATTCTAACATGATTTTTTTATTGACCGCGGAAAAGAAAAAAGAAAAGCAGGGAACGGAAATAAAAAACGGCTTTTTGGAATTTGGGTAAGGGATAAAAAGGCAGGGACCAACGATCGTAAACATTTTGAAGCTGTAAAGAAATAAGACGGCCGTTATCTCCACTAAAATTATCGGCTGGTATGGAATCCGAAAATTCGATTTTAAATTTTGGAAGAAAATATTTGACGAAAGGAAAAATTCGGAGAAAATCCCAAGTGGAAGTACCACTAACATAAGCCATAACAATTTTGGTTTTTTCGGGATACTTTAGATTTTTAATAATATGCCCAACACCCGGCAAAAAATCGTGGCCATTTTCAGAACCACCAGCCGGAAAAATAGCCACCAGAGAACCTTCGTCAATTTTTTGAGAGGCCCGAGCAATGCTTTTTAAATTTTTTTGATGAGCAATTTCTTTTGAATATTCGGGAATAAAATGGATTTTTTTAAAAAAATGATATTTCCAATCGTTTTTGGCTTTGTCATTAAGACGATGAGTGATGTAGACAGGGATAAGATATTTGCCAATTGCCGGCAAAATAGATGAAAGTCCGTGCATGATTACCAAAAAGATTTTGGGGCGGGGAGGAACGGCAGCCAAAAGCAACAAGACATCAGCTTGGGAAGGATGATTACAAATTAGAAGAACGGGGTCGTTTTTAAGACTTTTTTTAGTTGATTTTGGTATATTTACCGTAAAGTTACGTGATACTTTTTCTACAATATTTTTAAGGGTGCTTGAAAGACCGTGAACTTTTAAGTTGTGATTGATAGGGCGAAGAATTTTTTTGACACCAAAAGTGGTATAGAGTGAACGAGGCATGAGTACCACTATAACAAAAATAGAGAAAATTTTCTAATTTGACCCCTTGTATATTCGGGTTTTATTCGGGTATGATGTGAACATGAGACAAAAAATAAATACACCGGTATCAGTAATGATGGATTTTAACCACTGGCAAAATAAGGTCACGCCAACACAAATTCAATGGAATAATCGCGATTTTAAAATAGAAACAGTCGGTATGCATTATCAGTTTTTTAAAGGAAAAAAGTTATTTCATGTCTTTTCAGTAAGCTCGGGGGAGATGTTTTTTAAACTGATCCTAAACACCGAAAACTTATTTTGGAAATTAAGCGAAGTAGCCGATGAATTCACCTAAAAAAATGCTGGTCGATATCAATTCCTGTTTTGCCACCATCGAGCAGCAGGCCAATCCCCTACTGCGGGGTAAAGAGGTAGTGGTAGCCGCTTATAAAAGTGAAAGGGGTTGTATTTTAGCGGCCTCGAGAGAGGCCAAAAAACTGGGGATAAAAACTGGTTGGCGGGTGGAGGAAGCCCAAAAAATTTGCCCTAATTTAATTGTTTTAACTCCGGATACGGAAAAATACCGCTTCATTAATAAAAAATTAAAAAAAATATTATTAAAATTTTGTCCTAGAGTACAAACAAAATCAATTGATGAATTTTTTTTAGATTTTGAAGGAATAAACGACGACTTAATCGAAATAGGTCTAAAAATAAAAAAAGAAATTAATAAAACTTTAGGAGAGTGGATAACAGTCTCGATTGGAATTGGACCAAATTTATTTTTGGCTAAAATAGCTTCGAATTTAAAAAAACCAGACGGCCTCGTCAAAATAGACGAAAGTAATTTCTTAGAAATTTATAAAAAATTAAAATTAACTGATTTGCATGGCATAAACCACAAAACGGCTTATAAACTCGAGCTAAATGGGATAAAAAATCCGGATGATTTCTATCATAAAAGTCAACAGGAGCTTCGGAGTATTTTTAAATCTATTTGCGGAGACTACTGGTATTTTCGCCTGAGAGGGATGGAAGTGGACGACAAGGAGAAGCCAGTTAAAAAAAGTTTTTCGGCTATTTTTTCTTTAAAAAGTCCGGCTAAAAATAAGGCTGATTTGGCAGGGATATTTTTTCAATTGTGCCTTAAAGTTGGGAAAAGGTGCAATAAACAGAAAATGGGAATTCGAGGCGTGGCCTGGTGGGCCGGAGGAGAAAATATTAATATTAGTGGTAAGTTACATAAAAAAGAAGAGATGATTAATGGCTGGGAAATCTTTAAGGAAATTTATCCCAAGATACCTGAATTCAGAGGCAAGATAAAAAAAGTAGTGGTGGTAATTTATGATTTGCAAAAAAAAGTTTGGCAGAAAAATTTTTTTACAGAAAAAGAGAAATTTAGACAAGGAAGTGAAATCGCCGAAAAAATAAATAACAAATACGGGATGGGGACAGTTTTTCCGGGAACAGTTTTGGCAAGCAAAAAAATTCCCGATTTTATTGGCTTTGGCAATACAGAATAAAGATGATATATTAAATTACGGTCGTTATTAAAAAATAGCGTGTGACTTGCCTTATCGGCAGGAAACGAGGAAGGAGGAAATCGAAGTATCTGCGGGTACCTCCAGGTTGAGCCAACAACCTTAAGAAATTTTTGAAAAGAAAATTTTGATTGGTGACCGCCTTATAAATTACATAAAAATATGTGCGGTATTTTGGCTGCCTCTTATAAAGAGGCACATTCTTTAACGGATATTTCCCGGTTAATTAAAAATATGGAGTATCGGGGTTACGACAGTTGGGGGTTGGTGACGGTGGACAAAAAAACAAAATTGTACCGGGGAGTAGGCCGGTTGAAGGACGAAAATATAAACGGAGAATCAAGGTTGTTATTGGCCCATACTCGCTGGGCAACACATGGAGGAATTAAAATAAAAAATTGTCATCCTTTTGCAAGTTGCAAAAAGAACCTATGGTTGGTCCACAACGGTATCGTAGAAAATTACCTGGAGTTAAAAAAAGAAAAACATCTTTATACATCGGAGACTGATTCTGAAGTGATGGTCCATTATTTGGAAGCTTATAAAGATATCGACACAGGGATCCGGAACTTGGCAAAAATGATCGTCGGGAAAAATTCTCTGGTGGTTTTGGATAAAAAATCCAGAGCTTTATTTGGTTTTAGGCGGGGATCACCGTTAATTGTCGGTAAAGGCGATGGGGTGGCACAAATTGTCTCTGATTCGGTAGCTTTTGATAAAAAAATAAATAAAATTTACCACCTTAACAACGAAGAAATGGTGACAATTGACAAAGAGCAAAATATTGAAATATCAAGCTTGGCCGGTGATAAAAATATAATTACAAAATGGGAAAAGTTTATGGCCGGTGATAATAAAAATGTTGAAGGAATGGCCATGTATAAAGAAATTATAGAGGGACTTGAAGTAGCCAAGAAAATTGACAAAGAAAATATATTAATTGAGGACTTTAAAAAAGAAATATCTAAGGCCAAGGAAATAATTTTGTTGGGATGTGGGTCAGCAAGCGTAGCGGCAGAAATGGGAGCAAGGTTAATTGCCGATAAACTCCATAAAAAAGCTAATGCCTATAGCGCCTCCGAGGTTGGAGAAATAATTGATAGTTTTGATAAGAAAGCTCTGGTAATAGTATTGTCACAGTCCGGAGAAACAATGGATTTGATTGAAGTAACGGAAATATTTTTAAAGAAAGATTTTAGGGTGATAGGGATGATTAATAATCCCCTATCAACCTTGGCCCGGATGGTGGAAAAATATTATCCACTGTTGGCAGAAAAAGAAGTAGCGGTAGTGGCCACCAAAAGTTTCTTGGCGATGATTTATTGGTTTTTGAAAGTAACGAAGACCGAAGAAAAAATAATCTATAAGGAAAATGAGGCCCAAGAAATGGCGATAAAGTTAAAAGACTCAGATAAATTATTAATAATCGGCAGGGGTGAAAGCTTGATTTTAGCCAAAGAAGCGGCCATAAAACTAAAGGAGGCCTGTTATATCCAGGCCGAAGCTATTGGTGGAGGAGAATTGAAACACGGACCATTGGCACTTATTGAAAAAAAAGTTTTAGTGCTGTCGATTGGAGCCGGTCTTCAAAACGATAGGGCAGAAATTTTGGCCAGAGGAGGAAAAGTATTGGAAATTAATCGGGGAGGAATAATAAATAATTTATTGTTCATCCAATTATTGACCTTTTTCCTAGCCAAAAACAGAAACATAAATCCCGATAGACCCAGAAACTTAGCAAAAAGTGTTACTGTTAGATAATTTTTGATATTCTTAACTTCAATGGTGAACGAAGTTATTTTTGATATTGAAACAAAAAAAATTTTTGATGATATTGAAGGAGATAATCCGGCGGATCTGGGAATTTCAATTGTGTCAATTTATAAAAGAAAGCTGGATGATAATTATAAGGAGCTAGAAGGGAAAATAGAGAGTTTTTTTGAAGCAGATTTTGCCAAGATGTGGGCTTTATTTTCAAACGTGGACCGAATTATCGGTTTTAATTCTCTTCATTTTGATGTCCCAGCAATGGCACCTTTGGCACCATACGATTTTAAAAAACTGAAACATTTTGACATTATGGACCATGTTAAAAATTCTCTAGGATTTAGACTTAGCCTCAACGCCATTGCCACTGAAACTCTGGGCCATACAAAAATTGATAATGGTCTAAATGCGGTTTATTACTGGCAAGAACATAGTAAAGAGTCTCTGGCAAAATTAAAAAAATATTGTGAAATGGATGTCGTTGTCACCAAGGAAGTTTACGACTACGGACTTAAAAATAAGCAATTAAAATACAAAGATAAATGGAATACTCCACGGGTAATAGAAGTAGATTTTTCCTATCCTGAGGTAGAAGTTGAGTCACAGATGGGGTTATTTTAAAGAATTTTACTTTCTATTTCTTTTTCAGGTTTTTTCATCACATACACATCGGCTTTGTAGTCGTCAAGACCAACAAACTCGGCCTCGCCTTTAAGAATACTTTCGTAAGGACGGCAGGCACGACAAGCTTCGGAACCATGGGGGCAGTCAAACTTTCCCAGTGATTTTTGTAATTTCATCCTTTTGGCAATTTTGAGAATTTTTTCTTCAGATGCCTGTAGATCAGGTAATTCCTTGGGAGTTAAGTCATCGTTGGAATCCAAATACCAATAAGAAGCGGCAGTAACTTCGCGATTTTGACAATGGTGAACCAAAAGGTGATAAATCGGTAACTGAAGCGAATCCTCCCCTTCCTCATGGCGACTGGTTTTAAAATCGATGATCTCGACGCTGTCTGTATCGGGGTAATATTTGAGCCAATCAATTTTGCCACAAAGAATTATATTGTCATCTTCCGATAACCAATAATAGGGTAAATCCATATTAATTTTGACAGCTAATTCCCCCAATGGACCGGGATTTTTGACAACTCGGCGAATCATGTCCTCCCCGCGACTCTTGTATTGATACTCAGTTTCCTTATCGAAAAAACCACCGGATTTGCCAGAAAGTTTTTTCCAAGATTTTTCAAATTTATCTAAAAGAGACTCTTTAAAACGTAAATCAGTTTTAATTTCGGAAAGAGACTCGATAACTTCGTGCACCGCCTGACCAAGAGCCAGAGGTGGAGACATTAACTTAATTTTGTGGCCAGTTTGGGGATCTTTATAAATATTTTTTAAAAAATAGCTACGAGGACATTCTAAAAAAGCAGAAATGGAAGAATGAGAAACCCAAAGAGCAGTGTATTTATCGGCCATAGAGACATTATATATAAAAATATTGATAATGAATGAATTAATAAATTAAATGTGAAGAAACATGCCATGGCATGTTCATACTATAATTTAATTATGATGCGTTTAAATAAATTTTTAGCCAGTGTGGGAGTAAGTTCTAGACGAGGAGCAGATAGATTAATAGAAAATGCTTTAGTAACTATCAATGGAAAAGTAGCAAAATTGGGAGATAAAGTAACCGGTAAAGAAAAGATTTTAGTTGATGGTCAAGAGATAAAAACTGCCGAAAACAAGGAATATATTATGCTCTATAAGCCAGTAGGAATTGTCTCGACAGCCAGTGATGAAATCGGCAGACAAAATGTTGTCGATTTAGTCAAAAGCAAAAATCGATTATATCCAGTAGGACGTTTGGATAAAAATTCTGAGGGATTAATTTTGTTAACCAACGATGGAGAGTTAGCCCTGCGACTGACCCACCCTAAGTTTCATTTAGAGAAAGAATATGAAGTGGAATGCGACAGAAATATATTTAAAAATAAAATAAAAGTTGGGATTAATAAAATAATTTGGGCAGAAAAAAATAAAATGAAAATAGTCATGTATGAAGGCAAAAAAAGACAAATCAGAGAAATGTGCTGGAAGGCGGGACTAAGAGTCAAGATTTTAAAAAGAATTAGAATTGGAGATTTAAAAATCGGTGATTTAACTCCTGGGCAGTCGAGACACTTGACTGCCCAGGAAGTATCTGAACTTAAGCGACTTTAACCTGTATTTCTCGGGGTTTGGCAGTTTCGGCCACCTTGGCTGAGATGGCAATGACACCATCTTTAACCTTGGCTTCAATGCTTTTACTGTCAATGGGCCGTGGCAAATAGGTGGTGTATTCAAAAGAAGAGACTTTATTCCACTGATGAACAATTCGTTTTCCCTTCTTTTCGGTGTCTTTTTCTTCACTTCTGGCTGAAACACGGAGAACCCCATCTTCGTAGGTAACTTTTATTTTGTCGGAAGGAACACCAGGGACAGCTGCTTCGACGATTACTTTATCACCCTCTTCATAGACATTAAGACCGCTGGTCATTTTCATTTCTGGCCATTCATCTTCGTCCCAAAGTAGGGGTTTAAAATCAATTAATGGTTTATAGGGATAGTAGTGCATAGAGCCTCCTTTAAAATTAATTAATTTATAATTATTAGCAGTATAAAACATCCTCTGCTAACTGTCAAGATATCAAGTGCTAATATGTTATATTGTAAACATGACTAAAAAAATTTGTTTGGTTTTGGGAAGCGGGGGTTCTAAAGGACTGGCTCATTTAGGAGTTATTAAAGCTCTCCGAGAAAATAATTTTGAAATAACTCAAATTACCGGGACTTCAGCCGGAGCAATGATGGGTGGTTTGTATGCAGCAAATTTAGACGGACTAAAACTAGAAAAAGAAATTAATGAGATGGATTATCTAAAACTTTTTAAAATTCTTCTGGAAAAACCGACTAAAAATGCCATACTTAGAGGAAAAAAAGTGGAAGCATTTTTAGACAAGCTTTGTGGTGAAAAAAAGATTGAAGACTTGCCAATAAAATTTAAAGCGGTATGTTCAGACCTTATAACTGGGGATAAGTATGTTTTTAGTAAAGGAAGACTAGCCACGGCGATTAGGGCTTCATGCGCTATCCCGGGAATTTTTTCGCCAGTTAAATTTGAAGATAAAATTCTAATTGATGGCGGAGCTGTTAATCCGATACCAGTCTCTGAAGTAGAGCCACAGAGGGGAGAAAAAATAATTGCGGTTGGTCTTTACAGTAAAATATTTCCTAAAAATTACAATAATATTTCAAAAGGCAATATTTTAAAAATTGCATTTTCTTCAATGCAGGTAATGGTAAAAAAATTATCCATTCTAGATTTGGAAAAAGCTGATATAAAAATATTACCGCCAGTGGAAAATATCAATGTATTAGATTTTGTGAAAGCAAAAAAATATATTCAAGTTGGCTACGAGACAACGATGAAAATGATACCAGAAATCAATAAATTATTTCTTTAATTTTTGCCAAGTTTCGGATTTTAATTCTCGAAAAGAAGTTTCTTTAATTAGCTGATAATTTTGAGATAAAAGTTTTTGGCGATAATCGAAGCCGTGAATTTCACTGGCGTAGGGAATAACGGTGATTTCAAATTCGGCGGGACTTATACTTTTTAAATCGTTAATTTTGAGATCTGGTCGATAATATTTAATCGGATCAGCCACCGATTCAATGATATAAATCGGGTTAATAAGGGAGGCAGAAAGTGACTGCCAATCTTCTCGATGAAAATTTGGATTGAGTAAGTATACAAGAGAAAATATTAGAAATATAAAAGTATAAAAATAATTTTTGTGGAGAATTAAACAAAGAAACGGAATTAAATAAAGAAAGCGAAAATACTGGAACATGGGAGTAAAGAGGGAAAAAACAAAGGCGACTGCGAGTGTAATCCAAAAAATAAAAGCTACTTTTCTTTGTTTAAAAGATCTAAAGAATACTAGGAGCCAAAGAGGAGTGGTAAAAATAAAAGAAATGAAATAATAAAGCCATTTGGGATAAAAAGAAATTCGACCGAGAGTGAATTTAGTTAATATTAAAAGTAAATTTTTAAAAGTGGCCGGACCCAAAACCAAAGACCAGTTTTCAACTGAGACCAGTAATGTTTTTGAGATTTGATACTGCTGCCAAAGAAGGGGTGAAAGAATTAGAAACGAGAAACCAGGAGCTAGAGAATAGATAATAAAGTTTTTATAATTCTTTTTGAAAAGCCAATAAAGACTGATAGCCGCAAAGAAGAAGACAGAGCCGTAAAAAGTGGACAAAGAGAGAAAGACAAATAGGTAATAGATGAATAGTTTGTTAGTTTTAAAAGCTAAATAGGCGCAAAAAACTAAAAGAGTGATTAGAGAATACATTCGGGCTTCCTGGGAATAATAAAGATAGAGAGGATTGAAAGCCAGGAGGAGTGAAGGCCAAAAACCAAAAAATTTAAAGACTAAATAGATGGTAATTAGGGAAAAAATAACTGAAGGAAAACGAAGAGATATTTCACTGTATCCAAAAACAGAAGTCCAGGCTTTTAAAGTTAAATAATAAAGAGGCGGATGAAAATCAGAAGGAGAAAATTTAGTGATGATATCACTATAGGAATAATTTTTGACGACATTTGCGGATATCGCCTCATCAAGCCATAAAGACTGATTAAGAGAAAGGAGACGTAGTCCAAGGGAGATGAGTAATATTAGGAATAATTTTTTAGTCAATGAAATATTATAAACTAGAATATAATAGGAGATATGACCAATGAACCATTGGCAGCAATTTTAAGACCAAAGAATTTAGACGAATTTATTGGACAAAAACATTTAGTGGGTGAGGGAAAGCCTTTAAGAATTGCGATTGAGAATCATCAAATATTTTCGATGATTTTTTGGGGTCCTCCAGGGGTGGGGAAAACTACTCTGGCCCGGATTATTGCTAAAGAGGCACAAGCAGAATTGTACGAACTATCGGCAGTATCGGCTTCAAAAGATGATATAAAAAAAATAATTGGCAGCCAGGTTGGTAACCAGACTAATTTAGTAAAAAAGATTTTATTTTTAGACGAAATTCACCGTTTTAATAAGGCGCAACAAGATTTTTTACTCCCTTATGTGGAAACAGGCGCCTTGACTTTAATTGGGGCGACAACCGAAAACCCAAGTTTTGAAGTGATTGCTCCCCTTTTGTCCCGATGTCGAGTTTTTGTCCTAAAAGAATTATCTGAAAAAGAAATGGAGGAAATAATCGACAGATGTCTCAAAATAATAAAAATAAAAATGACGAAATCGGCCAAGGAGTGGTTGATCAATATGGCTAATGGGGACGCCAGACAGGCAATTACCATGATTGATAATGCCTCAACTCTTTATGGTGATTTGAAAATTGAATCCTTAAAAAATGCTCTCCAAAATTCCTATTTACGTTTTGATAAAAAAGGTGAAGAGCACTACAACACAATTTCGGCATTCATTAAATCGATGAGAGCGAGTAATGTTGACGGGGCTCTTTATTATCTGGCGCGAATGGTAGCGGCCGGAGAAGATCCAATTTTTATTGCCAGACGAATGGTCGTTTTTGCCTCAGAAGATATCGGACTCGCCTCTTCGTCAGCCTTACTCGTAGCCAATGCGGTTTTTAGAGCCGTGGAAACTATTGGTTATCCGGAATGCCAGGAAAATTTGGCTCACGGAGTTGCCTATTTAGCTAAATGCCCCAAGGACAGGTCAGCCTATAATGCCTTTATGAGTGCTCTAAAAGATGTGGAAACTTACGGCAATCTGCCAATTCCTTTAAATCTTAGAAACGCCGAGACAAAATTGATGGAAGAACTTGGTTATGGCAAGGGTTACGATAAATACACTAAAGAATCTTTACTACCAGAAAAATTAAAAGGTAAAAAATATTTTCGAGAGAAGAAGAAATAATGGATAAATTCGCTGAAAAATTTAAAATTAATTCGGCACGTTTAACAAATTGGAATTATTCAACACCGGGAAATTATTTTTTAACTGTTTGTACTTGTAATCACAATAGATTTTTTGGAAAAATTGATAATAAACAAATGGTGTTCTCAAAAATGGGAATAATTGCTAATCAATTTTTGTCTGAAATTTCTAAACATTTTGCCAATGTGTGTTTGACAACGTCAATTGTTATGCCAAATCACGTGCACCTTCTTGTCCATGTAGAGACGCCATATATGGCGTCTCGATTACAAAAAAATTTCAATATAAACACAAACGTTGAATCATTAGCTCCAAATTCTAAAACCAATAAAATATCATCCAATGGAAATTATAATAAAGAGACGCCATATATGGCGTCTCTACAGGATAATCGAAAAATCACGTTGATAAATTACAGTCACAAAAACCATCCGAATTATTTTCCACGATTAAGCGAAAAATCAAAACAATTAATTCCTAAAATCATTCAACAATATAAATCTGCCGTTACCAGACAAATAAATCCAAAAATTATATTTTTTGGATGGCAGTCGGGATACCATTGTATTATTGTTGAAAATGAAATTGAATTGTTAAAAATAAAAAATTATATAATTAATAATCCTAAAAATTGGCAAAAAGATAAATTTTATAATTGAAATATGCTGACGAAAATAAATGAAATACAAGCAAAGACGGTGCTGACGAAATCGGGACTGCCAGGAAGTGATTATGTGGTAAATCCTTATAATGGTTGTCAGTTTGCCTGCATGTATTGTTACGCGGCGCAGATTGCGAGGTGGAAACACCCTGGTGAAGAATGGGGAAGTTTTTTAGACGTAAAATTAAACGCCCCCGAATTATTGAAAGCAGAATTAGAAAAATTAGAAAAGAAATTTAAATCGAAAAATTTTGGCACAATATTTTTTTCGTCGGTGACCGACCCATACACGGGAATGGAAGCCAAATATCAACTGACGAGAAAATGTTTGGAAGTATTGGCCGATTTCGGATATGAAGGCGAGATAAGCGTGCAAACAAAATCGGGATTAATTACTAAAGATATCAATGTTTTTAAAAGATTAAAAAAGGTTTTGGTTGGTTTTACCGTCACCACCCTCGATGACAAAGTCTCAAGATTTTTGGAAGTGGAAGCACCACCAGTATCCGCCAGAATTGAGGCCATAAAAAAATTAAATGAAAATGGAATTTCTACTTATGCCTTTATCGGCCCCGTGCTTCCCTACTTTATAAAAAGTAAAAATAAAATTAATAAACTATTAGACGAACTGCAAAAGGCGGGAGTAAAAGAAGTGTGGTTTGAACACATTCATCTAAACTCGGCAGTAAAGGCTAGATTGTTTAACTATTTAAAAAGCGAGAATCTAAAAATTTTAGAAGAGTTTGAGAGATCAGATAATGCCGAGTATCGAGAGGATTTAGAAAAAGTAATTTACGAGTGTCTTGAAGGACGAAAACTAAAACTCGGTCTTGGAAAAATTCTTTATCATAAAGATTTACCAAAAAAGAAATGATCAAAAATAAATACCATCAGAATTTGGTGAAAATGTTTGAGGCAAATAAAAATATTTTAGACAATAACGATTGGGTAAAAAAATATTTAGGGACATCGAAAAATTACTACAATTTAAAAAGTGGCGATAAGAAAAATTTAATTAAGGATTATTTAAAAAGTGCCGAGCTGTCCTTTGATGATTTTGTCGATTTATTATTATCACTTTCGAAGGGCGATTCTTTTGAAGAATTAGCGACGATGGGAACGGTGTTAGATTTTTATCCTAATTATAGGAGTAAATTAGCACCTAAAATTGTGGATAAGTTATTTGACAATGTCGAAGGTTGGGCAGAAGTGGACCTGACCTGTGTTTTTACCCCAGAAGATTTATCGGCTAATTGGCCAGAATGGGAAAAGTTATTGAGCGATTTTAATTCTGATAAAAACGTTCATAAGTGCCGGGCTTCATTGGTCCTATTAACTCTGCCTTTGCGCAAATCCCCTGATCCAAGATTTTATAAAATAGCCCTGAAAAATGTGGAAAATTTGAAGACAGAAAAAAATATTTTAATTACCAAAGCAGTATCCTGGGTTTTACGGTCGATGATTAAAAATCATCCGGAAATTGTCAAAGAATATTTAGATAAAAATAAGGATACCCTACCTCGAATTGCGGTGCGCGAGATTACTTCAAAATTATTGACCGGGAAAAAATATATTAATAAAAAGAAAATTAAAAAATGAAATTAAGGCCGGGAGAATTTTCAAAAAATGTAGTAAAACTGGCCTTATCGATTCCACCGGGACGGGTGACTACTTATGGACTCCTCGCAGCAGCTGCAGGAGGACATCCAATCCTGGCACAGATGGTAACCAGTATTTTATGGAAAAGCACAAAGAGAGAAATAGTGCCATGGCATAGAATTGTTTACAGTAGTGGCAAAATTTGGACTGACCCCAAGGTCGATAAAATTCGAAAAAAACTTTATAAAGCTGAAGGAATTAAACTGGATAAAAATAATAAAATCATTGATTTTGAAAAACTGGTTTATACTTTTTAGAAATGTATTTTGTTTATATTTTAGAATGCTCTGATGGGACTTTGTATACAGGAATTACTAGTGATTTGGAAAGACGGATCAAAGAACATAATAGCTCAAAGTTTGGGGCAAGATATACCAAGGCCAGACGGCCGGTAAAAGTGGTCTACTCTAAAGAATTTGCCAACAGATCGGCAGCTTCGATAGAAGAAGCTAGAATAAAAAAAATAAATCGGCGAGAAAAAATAGAATTAATTAAAAAGTCCCTAAAATCTTAGAGACTTTTATTAGGTTTTAAAAAATGTTAGCGAATAACGATCTGAGAGTTTTTCTGGAGTTCGCTAAACCAGGTATTGACGGCCGTATTTTTTATTTCAGTGGTAAGCTGAGTTTTAGCTAACTCCTGAAGCTGCTCCTTGGTATAGGTAGTGGGTAAATAGGATTTATTTTTTGCAAGATAGTCATCGATTTGAGCCTGGGTAATTTCCAAACTTGGCTTGGCTAATATTTCCGCAATTTTTTGAATTTTAATTTGATTTTCAAGATCAGTTCTGGTCATCCCTTCTGCACTTAAAGCCGCTTCTAGTGTCTGGCCTTGTTCAACTATTTTGGCCTCAATACTGGCAATTTCAGTGTCGATCAGACTTTTTTCAACTTCAACTCCCTGCTTTTTGGCCTCTTGAAAAATCAAGGCTTCGTTGGCCATCTGTTTTAAAGTTTGTTTTTGATCTATTTTAACTAAATTTTGGAGATAGGTAAATCGAGAAATAGGCTTGCCGTTGACGGTCGCCACAACCCCAAAGCGATAATAAAGAAAAGCTAAAACCGCAAGAGCTAACACAACAATGAAAGGAGTAAAGTTTACTTTTTTTACAGGTTGAGTAATAACGGGAGCTTTTTTAACTCTTTTGCTGGTTGTTTTTTTGACAGTAGTTGTTTTTTTCATGCATTGAGTATAACATTTTCACTTTTTGAAATAAAAGAGCCTGATTTAAGGATCGATGAAGGTTAAGGCATAGCCTTTTTGATTAGCCCGGCCAGTGCGACCGATACGATGAATATAATCATCGTAGGTGGCTGGCTGATCGAAATTGATGACATGAGTAATGTCATGAATATCGAGACCCCGGGCGGCTACATCGGTAGCCACTAAAATAGTGAGACTATCGTTTTTAAAGGACCTGATGGTGGTTAAACGTTGACTTTGCCTTTTGTCCCCATGAATAGAACCAACCTTAAAACCCTTTTGCTGTAAAGATAGATAAAGTTTTTCAGTATACATTTTGGTTGAGGCAAAAATAAGAACTTTTTTAAATTCCGGTTTTTTTAACAGATCACAAAGAACTTCTTCTTTTCGATAACGCTCGACTTTAATCACGTTTTGATCAACATGAGAAGAAGTAGTTGTAGTTTTTACAGATACCTTAACTGGATTCGTCAAAAAAGTATCAATTAAAGCTTCTATTTTTTGGTCAACAGTGGCGGAAAAAAATAAGGTTTGATGTTTTTGAGTAATTTGAGAAACAACTGATTTAATATCAGCGACAAAACCCATATCAAGCATGCGATCAACTTCGTCGAGAACGAGAGTATCAAACTGGGCAAAATTGATGACTCGACGGCGACCGAGATCCATCACCCGACCGGGAGTACCAATAATGACATTGGGGCCACGACGGATATCCATAATTTGTTCGCGCATAAAGGCACCGCCAATGGCGAGGGCTAAATAAACCCTGAGACTGGGAGTAAAAGAACGAAAATCGTCTTTTATTTGCTGAGCCAATTCACGGGTTGGCGCTAGAATTAAAATTCTTTTACGTGGATTTTTAATTATTTCATTAATAAGAGGGAGGGCAAAGGCCGCGGTTTTACCGGTACCGGTATTGGCGACGCCAAGAACATCACGACCAGCCATGATTTCGGAAATTAATTGATCCTGAATTGGAGTCGGTTTAAGATAGGAATTAGCCTTAATGTTGGCTAAAAGCTGAGGATTAAAATTAAAATCGGTAAAGGAATGGACAGGATTAGTTTCCTCAATTTTGGTAAATTCTTCCGCCTTTTTAATAAAAAGAGCCGGATTAATAATGTTGCCAAAACGACGACGAGGAGCACCACGAGATGAACCAGAAAAACGATTAAATTTAGAAGAACCTGGTCTTTGGCCAAAATGAGCAAAGTGGCGTACGGAACGAGAGTTAGTATTTTGTTGATACATAATAATTGATGAGCCGGGGCCCACAATTATTCAAGCACAACGAAAGAGGTGCAGGAGGGCGTTCGCAAATCAGAGAGTAGTCTAACACAGTTAAAACTAAAAGCAAATTTATAGTAAAATAGAACATCATGAATAAAGTATGGACAGTCAAAATTGCCGGGCCGGCAGGGACAGGAATCAAGTCGGCCGGATTGCTTCTCGCTAAAATGTTAAATGAAAGTGGTTATTATCTTCAAGATTATTCGGAATATCCTTCTCTGGTACGAGGTGGTCACAACACTTATCAGGTTAGTTTTTCTGTAGATAAGGTATATTCTGTCCATAAGGTAGTTGATATCTTTGTTTCTTTGGTAGCTGGACACTGGCAAGAACATGAAAAAGAGTTTGGAGAAGATACTTTAGTTTTTGCTGATAATGACGGTAAAATAAATATTCCCTTTAAAGAGATGGGTGATAAATTAGGAGGAAGTATCTATGCGAATACCATTAGTCTCGGACTTTTGGCCTTCTTATTGAATTTAAATAAAGAATTTGCCAAAAAGAATATTGAGCAGGCTTTCGGTAATGATTCAGCTAATTTGAAGGCCTTTGAAAATGGATATAATTGGGCGGAAAAAAACTATCAAAGATTGCCGGTAGATAGAGGTAAAGATTTTGAGAAAAAAATTATTGTCGACGGTAATGAAGCCACTGGATGGGGACTTTATAAAGCCGGCCTTCAGATGTTTGTCGCCTACCCCATGACTCCAGCTTCAGGTTTACTTCATTTTTTAGCCAAAAATATCGATGAATTTAAAATTAAGGTAATTCATCCCGAAGACGAAATTGCCGTTGCCTCAATTGCCTCTGGGGCCTCAATGGCGGGAGCTAGAAGCGCAGTAGGCACTTCAGGTGGCGGTTTTGCACTCATGACAGAAACAATCAGTTTTAACGCTCAGGCGGGTCTAGGAGTGGTTTATTTCCTCTCTCAACGACCCGGTCCGGCAACGGGAATGCCAACTTGGACCCAACAAGGTGATTTGCTTTTTGCAGTGCATAGTGGTCATGGAGAATTTCCCAAGGTAGTCCTGGCCGCAGGTGATCACGAAGAAGCCTTTGAACTGGGAAAATTATCTTTAAATTTAGCCAATAAATTTGATATTCCCGTGATTCTACTTTCAGATAAAAATTTATCAGAATCCAGCGCTAATACTAAAGATTTTAATAAAGAAAAAGAAGAAAAAATTGAAAGTCAAAAAGTAATTCCAGGAAAGGGACAAAAAATAAAACTATATAACAGTTATGAGCATGACGATGAGGGATTTTCGGTCGAAGGGGCCGAGGAAAGTAAAAAAGCTATGGATTTGAGACTAAGTAAGGTAGAAAAAATATTAGAGGCTATGCCGAAAGTAAATTTATACGGGAGTGATAGGGCTAAAAAATTAATTGTGTCTTGGGGTTCGACTAAGGGGGCAATTTTGGAAGCACTCAAAGGAATGGAAAATAAGGAAGATTACGCCTTTTTGCAGATTAAAGGGATGTGGCCACTTGATCCAAAGATAAGTCAAATTATAAATGCTTTTAAGGAAAAAATTTTGGTGGAAAATAATGCGACCGCCCAACTGGAAACACTGTTAAAATCTCAAATGACAATAGGATTTACTAAAAAAATATTAAAATATGACGGAAGACCATTCTTTCCGGAAGAAATAAAGGAGGCTCTAAATGACTAATTGGAGATCGGGGATTGCCCCTACTTGGTGTCCAGGCTGTCATGATTACGTTATTTTTGCCGGACTACAAAATACTTTAACAAAATTAAATCTGGATCAGGACAGAACGGTGATTGTCTATGACATTGGCTGTATCGGCAATATGGCTGATTTTGTTAAAGCCTGGGGAGTTCATTCCCTTCATGGTCGATGCATCCCGACGGCTGTCGGAATAAAACTCGCCAACCCCGAGTTAAATGTCATTGCTATTGGCGGTGATGGGGGAATTTATGGGGAAGGACTTAGTCATTTAATTGCGGCAGCCAGATTAAATATTGATATCACGGTGATTGTGGCTAATAACCATCTTTATTCCCTAACTACCGGTCAAAGTAGTCCGACAACACCGAAGGGAACAAAAACTAAATCAACCCCCAAGGGAGTACCCAGCATTGCTTTAATGCCGGTGGAGCTGATTAAAACAGTAAATATAGAAGCAAATGCCGAACATATCGACTGTAAAGAGCCATTAAAAGTTAATGAGGCAATGGAGAAAGCGATTACCCATAAAGGATTTAATCTGCTCGATCTAGAACAGCTCTGTGTTAGTTTTGGGAAACAGTTAAAGTAAAATTAAACCCCCTTAATCCCCCTTGAGGAAGGGGGATATAATATTTATATAGAATATGAAAAAGAAAAATCAAGAAATGCTCGTTGTATCAAAATTTTTTGAAGAAGCAAACGATTTTGAAAAACGCTATAAGTCTTTAAAAAAAACAATAAAGAGTATCAAAAAATTTAAAGAAGTACAGTTTAAAGGAAAAATTGCCGAGGCTTAAAGAAAAATAAATAGAACAAGAGCCAAAACTAAAGTGTAGATTCCAAAATACCAAAACTTATTACCGGTGATAATTTTTTCTAACAGTTTTAAAGCAATGAGTCCAATAAAAAAGGTAAAAACAAAAGCAATTAAATTATTAGAGGAAAGATTATTGGGGGTAAAGATATTTTTTGTTTCTAAAAGAATTGCCCCGACGGTAGCAGGAATAAACAGACTAAATGAAAAATTAAAAGCATTTTGAGATGAAAGGCCTAGGAGTAAGGCAGCAAAAATAGTTCCTCCACTTCGAGAAATGCCAGGTAAGATAGCTATCGCCTGAAATATACCAATGATAAAGGCCGATAAATAGGTTAATTTTTTATCCTGTTTTTTAATAAACTTGGTTGCCAAAGTGTAAATAGAAGTAAAGAGAAAGAATAATGGCAATAATTTTGGAAAAGCAGCGAGTGAGGAAATTTGATCTTTAAGAAAAAAACCGATGATAATCACCGGGATAGAGCCAACAATAATATATTTTAAATTAGATAAAAAATAAGATAATTTTTTTCTAAAGAAAAATAGAACTGAAATAAAAGTGGCTAGATGGAGAAAAATATCAAGAGTTAATGATGGCGTAAAACCAAAAAGGTGCTGAAGTAAATTTAAATGGCCGTCAGAAGAAATGGGTAAAAATTCAGTAACCCCTTGAACAAAGGCGAGGACTAAAGTTTGAATTAAAGACATTAACTATTTTAACGCTTAGGAAAAAACTTTCACAAGCAAATCGTAAGCTAAGAATTGTTCTTACTTTTAGCTATCATTTCGACTGATTTTTTGAAGGATTCGGCGGTAATAACTTGGCCATTGTTCACAAAATATATTTCATCAGCATTTTTAATAGTGTTCAAGCGGTGAGCGATAATGACTTTGGTGGTATTTTTGGGTAGTTTGTCAATGATTGTTTGAAGCAAGCCTTCAGTAACAGTATCAATATTGGCCGTGGCTTCGTCCATAATTAATAATTCAGGGTGGCGGATAATAGCCCGGATAAAAGAAATCAGTTGTTTTTGGCCAAGACTGATGCTGTCACTGTTGTAGGTAATTTTAGTGTCAAGACCATCCTCAAATTTATTAATTAGGTTTTCTAAATTTAATTCGCTTAATAATTTTTCAAGTTTCTTTTTGGAATAATTTTTAAATTCCGGATTACCATAAACAATATTCTCCCCAACCGTACCGGTGAATAAATATTGCTCCTGTAAAATAAAGCCTATTTTCCGGGCTAAATCTTCAGGCCGGTAAGTGCGAATGTCGCAATCATTGAGATAAACGGTGCCTTGTTGAGGATCGTAGAGGCGAGACATTAGTGAGGCAATGGTACTTTTACCGCCGCCGGTGGGCCCGACAATGGCATAGGTTTTGCCTTCCAGAAAATTGAAATTAACTTTCTTTAGAACCGGTTTTTTTTCGTCGTAACCAAAAACCACGTTTTCAAAATGCATCATTGATTTGGTATCTTTTTTCTTAGATTCGGGTAGAATTTCCATATCAGATTTCAAACGTAAAATTTCAAAAATCCGGTTCCAGGCAGCCAGGGCGGTTTGAACGCCGGCCCAAAGGGAAGCCATCTGGCGTAAAGGTCCATAGAAACGATCGGTATAACTCAAGAATGAAACTAAAATACCGATGCTTAGTTGACCCTGGGTAATTAAAAAAATTCCATAAAGCAGAACTAATAAAGTAGCCAAATTCCCAGAAAAGTCATAGATCGGGCCCATCAAATTGTTGGCGATACCGGAACGAAATGACATTTGAAAATTTTCGGTGTTGGAGCGGTTAAAATTTTCCCGGAAATAATCACGGCGGTTGAAAGAAACAATAACTTTAAAATAATTAAGACTTTCGGAAACTTCGGCCGAGAGACCACCCAAACTTTGTAAACTAAGCCGGTTACGCTGGGCAATCCAAGGGGAAATAATAGAAGTAATAATAAATAAGAAAATAGCGGCGGATAAAGTAACAACGGCTAGGCGGTAATTGATGACAAAAATAAAAATACCAATACCGATAAGAGTAAAAATATTGCCAACAAATTGGTTTAATTGCTGAGAGAAAAACTGATTTAATTTATCAGTGTCATTGTTGATCCGGGAAATCAAATCACCAATTTTGTTTTGATTAAAAAATTTTAACGGTAAACTTTGGATTTTAGAAAAAAGAGAGTTTCTTAATTTAAATAAAATATTTTGGCCTAAAGTTCCCATAATGCGGACCTGGACAAAGTTGGTGACAAAAGTAATTAAATATATTCCAGCCAAAATTAGGGAAAAATTAGTAATACCATTTAAATTTTTTTGAACAATAAAATGGTCAATAGTGTAGCCCAAAACAAATGGAGCGGCGATGGTGGCGGTGGAATTAACAGCAATTGCCAAAGTGGCGCCGATCAATTTTTTCTTTTCGTCCTTTAGAAAATGCCAAAATTGTCGGGCTAATTTCCAGAAATTGAGTTTTTCCCGGGTGTTTTTGTCAAAAGTTGTTAGGGTATAGTCGGTCATGTCAGATCCTGTTGTGAATTATAAATTTGTCTGTATTCAGGTGATTTTTTTAAGAGAGAGGCGTGTGTACCCACAGCCAAAACTTCCCCTTCCATAACTAAAATTATTTGGTCGGCGGTCCGGGCGGAGGAAATTTGTTGAGTAATAATTACTTCGGTAATTTTGGGATAATTTTTGTCTAAATTGGCGATAATCCTTTTTTCAGTATCTTTGTCGACGCGGGCAGTAAAGTCATCCAGGAGTAAAATTTTGGGATTTAAGGCTAGGGCCCGGGCTAGGGTGATTCTTTGTTTTTGACCACCGGATAAATTGTTGCCCCGTTCATCAATTTTAGTTTTTAAACCCTGGGGCAAAGTATCAATAAAATTCTTAAGTTCAGCAGTAACAATAGCTTTATCAACAGCAGCAGGATCGGTTTTATTTTTAAAATTGATATTTTCTAAAATAGAGGTGTTAAAAATAGAAGAATCCTGAAAAACTAAACCGATCTGACTGCTCAGACAATTTTGGGAATAATCAAAAAGCGGAATATTATCAATTAAAATCTGACCGGAGCTTGGTTTAATCAAACCGGCAATTAAATAAAAGATCTGGGTTTTACCGGCGGCAGTGGGTCCAAGAATGGCAGTTTTATGCTTGGCTTTGAGATTAAATGAAACATTTTTTAGGATCTGTTTGTTATTTAGGGTTAAATTTACGTTTTTGAAAACGATATCTCCTTTAATTTCCCTTTCGAGATCACCATAAATTTTTTCGACCGGAGCTTCTAAAACCTGGTTAACCCGCTCGAAAGAAACGGCGGCACGGGCGATGAGATTACTGATGAAACCTAAGACAATAATGGGAAAAATCAACATCGAGATGTAGCTCATGAAAGCGGTAAAAGAACCGATGGTAAAAGTTCCCAAAACAATTGATTTACCGCCAATTAATAAAATAGCCACAATGCTGGCATTGGCGATAAAACCAATGAGAGGGACTAAACTGGAAAATAATTTTAAAATCGAGAGGCCAATTTGTCGGGCTTCTTGACTGACAGTTCTGAATTTAAGAAATTCCCATTCTTGGGAATTAATGATACGAATTAAGGAAGAGGCGATAATACTTTCATTAATAACCTTGTTGAGTTTATCGATAACAACCTGAGCCCGGAGGAAATATTTTCTAATTTTGCTAAAAATTAAAATAAAAATAGAAGCAATTATGGGAATGATCGACAAAACAATCAAGGCCAAGCGCCAATTAATAGAAATCAGTAAAATAGTGGCGCCAACGATAGTAATAAAAGAGGCAAAAATTTGAATAAGAGCCTGAGCAATGACTTGTTTAATATTGTCAACATCAGCGGTTAAATTAGTTAACAATTTTTCTGGAGTGATTTGATTGATAAAGAGATAGGGTTGATTGGAAATTTTGTTAATTAATTTTTTCCTTAAATCCCGGGCAAATTTTTCTGACAAATAGGTTTGTAAGACGCGTTGAATTGAAGAAAAAATAAAAATAAAAACAATAATCAAAGAAAAATTTCTGATAAAGGTAATGGGGAGAGAATTACTGGATTGAAAAACATCGATAGTTTGGGCAATAAGTTTCGGAAGTATTAGATTTAAACCATTTCCGGCTAATGAGACAGCTAAAATTAGGAGAATTAGGCCAAAATAGGGCTTGGCCAATTTAAAAAGTTTTAGATTACTATTGGGAAATTTTCGAGGCACTTGTTATTTTATCACCAGCTTAACGTTTTGGAGATTGCTTTTGACGTCTCGCTTTTCCACCAGTACCGACCATACGACGTTCACGAACACGAGCGTCAACAGTGAGCAAATTGGCCTGAGCTAAGACAGGAGTCATGTCAGGATTAGCTTTCTTTAGAGCACGAGAGATGGCTAAAATTAAGGCAGCGAGTTGACCGGTTTTACCGCCACCAACAATTTTAGCGTTAAAGTAGTATTTATTTTGAGTTTCAGTAACAACAAAGGGTAAATCTAAACGAGAAAAAGTTAAAGGGAAATATTTGTTTAGAGGACGGGTATTAATAGTTGAGTCCCCTTTGCCTTTAAACAATTTAACAGTCGCCACAGCCGCTTTACGTCTGCCTAGAGCATAAACGTAAGAGGTTGGGATTTTTTTAGATGTTTTTGAGGTAACCATATTACTTTCCTAATTTTTCAGCATATTTATGCTCAGCGTTAATAAATATTTTTAAACGGCGCATTCTTTTGGCTCGAAGATGATTTTTGGGGAGCATACCATAAACAGCCAGCTCGATTACTTTGCGAGGGTCTTTCTTTAATAAATCTTTTAAGGAAAGTTCGTTTAAGTTGCCAGTGTAGGCAGTGTGGTGATAATAAACTTTTTGCTTTAATTTTTTACCAGTAACGACAATATCTTTGGCATTAATAGCGACGACATAATCACCATCATCACGATGATAGGAAAAAGTAGCCTTGTTTTTACCCATTAAAATGGCCGCAATTTCGGTAGCAACCCGACCTAAGGTTTTACCGGACAAATCAACTAAAATCCATGATCGAACAGGGTTACTTCCTTTTAAAATAGTGGTTTTTGATTTCATTTTTTAGTCTCCTTTTTTTGGCTAGGGGCTGCTTTATTTTTAGCTGGAATAGTTTTTGTTTTTGTAATTTTTTTGTTTTCTTTTTTTTCTTTTACCTTAATAACAGGAAGACTGTTTACTTCTTTAATAAAACTTAGTCTGACAATTAAAGCATTGTCTCCTTGACGATATTTGACGTTTTTTAATTGAGTAAAGTTTTGGGTCTGGCCAGGAAAGGTAGTGGAAAAAGCCGTTACGATTCGGTTGACGACATTTCGATCTTGAAAAAAGGTAAAAATATAGCGACGAGAATTAAGATCAGCTTTAACGGCAGCAGCGGCAATTTTCTCAGCCAAGGGCATAATTGATTTGGCCTTAGTGACAGTAGTTTTGATAGAACCGTAAGTAAATAAAGAACACAGCTGCGACCGATAAAGATTTTTTCTTTGATTGGTAGTCCGACCTAAATGATAGCCTGAAATTCGATGTCTCATCTTTATTTATTCCAGGAAAATCCCTTTTCCTCAAGCCAAGCATCAATAATTTTTAATGATTTTTCGCCAACGTTTTTGGCTTTACTAACATCGGCTCGGCCGGCTTTAACTAAATCATTAATAGTTGAATAATCAGCTTTTTTGAGAGCGTTAGTAACGCGAAGGGGTAATTCAATTTCCTCAACTGAAATCTCAGCCATTTGATTTATCGGCATGGAATCTAGGGTGATGACTTCATCTTCGAATTCACGAGTATCAACAATCTGATTAAGAGCGTTAATTAAGTCTTTAGCGGCCATTTTTAAAGCGGTTAAAGGCTCAATTGAAGCATCAGTCCAAATTTCCATAGTTAATTTGTCGTAATTACTTTTTTTACCAAGACGGGTAGGTTCGACAGTATAATTGGCCTTTAAAACTGGAGTAAAGGTAGCATCGAGAATGATTTCACCGATGATATCAGTTTTTTGTTCACGGGCGAGAGTATAACCAACCCCACGCTCAACGGTCATTTCTATTTTAAGATGGGCCTTGGCATCAGTCAAAGTAGCGATAACCTGATCAGGATTAGAAACTTTACAGACAGCACTATCAGCAATATCACCAGCCGTAACGACTCCCTTACCTTTTTTATCTAAGATTAAAACCGTAGGTTCTTCCTTGGCATAGGCAAATTTAATTTTTTTAAGATTTAGAGAAATCTCAACAAGATCCTCTTTTACTCCAGGTAAGGTGGTAAATAAATGGGTAGCTCCATCAATTTTAATGTGAGTGATGGCCGCCCCAGGAATAGTGATTAAAAGAATTCGACGAAGACTATTGCCGAGAGTATGGCCAAGACCTCCAACGAGTGGGGTCAATTCAAACTTGCCGTAGGTGGAAGTTTGTTTAATAGTTTTAATATGAAAGTGACTGGTGTCGATCATAGTTTTCTCCTTTGATTATCTTGAATAATATTCAATAATTAAATTTACATCGATCCCGTTATGATTTTGATCGATGATGGGAAGTGCAATAATTTTGGCACTGGATTTGGATTTGTCTAAATCAATCCACTCCGGAGCCTTAAAGTCCTTGTCGGCGTATTTAAAAGTATCGCCATTTTTTTCAAGGGTTTTGGGTTTTAAGGTAATTAAATCGCCAACTTTAACCAAATAAGAAGAAATGTTTAAAACCTTACCATTGACTAAAACTTCTTTGTGGCTAATCAACTGCTTCGCGTGGCTTCTGGATAAACAAAGTCCAGAAAGATAAACAACATTATCGAGTCTTCTCTCGACAAGGATTAATAAATTTTCTCCGACTAAACCTTTTAATTTTTTAGCAGCAGTGTAATAATTTTTGAACTGAGTTTCAGCAACACCGTAAAAACGTTTAGCTTTTTGTTTGGCCCGAAGCTGAATCCCGTAATCAGTGGGCTTCCGGCTTCTTTTGGTACCGTGCATGCCTGGTTTAACTGCCCCTTTCTTTTCTAGGGGACATTTGGGGGAAAAGCAACGAGCGCCTTTTAAATAAAGTTTTACGCCTTCGCTACGACAGAGTCGACATTTAGTGTCTAGTGTGCTTCTCATGGTGTTTTTTTAAACTCGGCGGGCCTTTGGAGGTCTGGGGCCGTTGTGAGGAACTGGGGTAACATCGGCAATAAGATCGACTTCAAAATCGCGCTTGGCGCGAAGAAAGCGAAGAGCGGCATCTCGACCGGTACCTGGTCCTTTTAAGTAAACTGCTAATTTTTTGATTCCAATGGGTCTGACAGCTTCAAGAGCTTTTTCGATGGCAGTGGTGGCGGCATAAGGAGTAGATTTACGTGAACCCTTAAAACCACACTGCCCGGCACTTGACCAGGCAAGAGTATTTCCCTTAATATCGGTAATAGTGACAATTGTATTGTTGAAAGTTGATTGAACGTAAAGTCGACCTTCAGCCAAACTCTTGACCATTTTTTTGGTCTTGGTAAGAGATTTGGGTTTTTTTATGCTTTCGTCAGTGGTAGTTTTTGTTTTGCTTGTTGCCATATGATTAAAATTTTATTTTTTGGCGACCTCAGCAGCTTTTTGCTGGGTTTCAATTTTTGCCCAAGCTTCCTTGGTAAGAGAACCGACTGTTTTCTTTCTCCCTTTACGGGTACGAGCATTGGATTTGGTTCTTTGACCACGGACAGGAAGAGAGACAATGTGTCGGATTCCACGATAACATTTAATAGCTTTTAAACGATCAATATTTTCACGAATTTCTCTTTTTAAATCGCCTTCTGTTTGAAAATCTTCGAGAGCTTTCATTAAAGAACCAATATCATCACGGCTTAAAGTTTTTATTCTGGTATTTAAATCAATACCGGCTTTTTGGGCTAGTTTAATAACATTTTTAGGACCAATACCATAAAATCGAGTTAGAGCTACCTGGGCTCTCTCATTATCAGGGATTTCAACTCCGGAAATTCTCATAAAAGTTAACCCTGTTTTTGGGTGTGTCTCTTGGTGGAACAAATAACTCGCTTTACACCCCGTCTGGTGACGATCTTACAGTTTTTGCAGCGGGGTTTTATGCTTGATTTTACTTTCATAAACTTTGACTTTGGTATTGTAACCTAAACTGCCGATAATATCAAAGAGTAAATTTAATAACAAGGACTCAACCGCGGTAGGTTATCCGACCCTTGTTACCATCGGGTGATAAAACAACCGAAACAGAGTCACCGGCGAGACAGCGAATGTGGTGCATTTTCAGCTTACCGGCTAAATAACAGACGATAATACGGTCGTCTTCGAGCTTGACCCGAAATAACTGATCGGGTAAAACTTCAGTAACAGTACCCTTGACTTGTGGTTCTTTCATTTAATTTAAATTAATAATTTTATCAATTTCTTCACAAATATTATCAAAGATAGGTTCAATGGGGCGATTACCGTCGATATCAACGAAAAGACCTTTGGATTTAAAGTATTCCCGAATGGGAGTGATACCATCATCATAAAATTGCTGACGTGAAATGATAGCCTCCGGAGTATTGTCAGTCCGGTTCTCGTCTTGAAACTCGGGACCAAGCTTGGCACGGCGGGCGGAAATCTCTTCGAAGGTAACGCTTAAATGAATTAATAAAGAAAAAGGTAAATCTTTTTTCTTTAAATAAAATTCCATATACCTTCCCTGGTTTAAAACTCTCGGAAAACCATCGATAATAAAATTTTGGTTGTTAATTAAATTTAATTTGGCAATTAAAATATCAAAGATTAAATCATCAGGAACTAGTTTACCGTTATCAAGATATGATTTGGCTTCGTCACCAAAACCACTACCAGCAGCAATTTCATCACGGAGAAGCTGACCCATGGATAAATGAGTCAAATGATATTTTTCCGCGATAAGTTTAGCTTGAGTGGATTTGCCGCAGCCGCTCGGGCCGATGATAAAAAGATTTAACATAAAAAACCCTTTGGTCCGGTGAACACCGGACCATTTCCCTTCAAAAGGGAAAATTTTTTAAATAAACTATAATTCATTTTGACGGTTATTAATTTGTATTTTTAAGTCTTCAATAACAGTGTTTAGAGTCTTCAAAACTGCTTCATTATTATACCTAATAGTTTTAATTCCGAGACTAGATAGAATTTCGTCCCGACCATCATCGTGATTTTTTCTATCGATATGTGAATCACCATCAACTTCAATATCCAATAATAATTTAGAACAATAAAAATCCAAAATAAATTGATCAATTGGTTTTTGGCGTAAAAATTTATACCCCATAATTCTTTTACTTAAAACCATATTCCAGAGCAAAGCTTCTGATTCAGTTGGCTCTTTACGATTAATTCTAGATAATTCTCTTAACTCAAGTAAATATTTATTGTGGCCTCTTTGCGTAATTGGATTATTATCTTGTTTCATCATAAATTTCCCTTTTGAAGGGAAATGTCCTGAAGGGACAAAGGGTTTTAATAAGTTAGTTTATCGTAATTATACATTTGAACTACATTTTCAATTTTACGATTTAATTCAAGAATAACCGAGACTACGATTAAAACTGAAGTTCCACCAATACTTAGTGAAGTTATCCCAGTCACTTTCTGAATGACAGAAGGAATGACGGCAATCATCGCTAGAAAGAAAGCTCCAATAAAAACAACCCGATAAAGTAAATATTCGAGTCTTTTTTCAGTAGCAACTCCGGGACGAATTCCGGGGATAAAACCACCTGATTTACGAAGCTCTTCAGCGACATCTTTTGGTTTGAAAACAACAGTGGAATAGAAAAAAGTAAAGACAATTACCATCACAAAATAGGTAACTAAATACAAAATACTGGTACCGCTAAAAGCTGAGGATAAATTACGGGCAAAAGTGGCGATGGCTTGATTACCTACCCGACTAAGAGCTTGGCCTAAAAGAGAGGGTAAAGAAACGAGGGAAACGGCAAAAATGATGGGCATAACTCCGGCCACGTTTATTTTAATAGGAAGATAGGTTGTCTGGGCTCTTTTGGCATAAGAAACTGGAATTCTTAAAACAGCTTCTTCAATGGTGACAACAGCAAAAATAATGGCCACAGCCAGAACCAGGAATAAGATTAAATTAAATAGAGTTTGGGGATTGGAAAAATCAGCCAGACTTAAAGATTGAATGGCTGATACCGGTAAACGGGAAATAATCCCGGCAAAAATCATAACTGAAATACCATTGCCAATCCCAAATTCATTAATTAATTCTCCCAGAAAGATCATAATCATGGTCCCAGTGACCATGGAGGCAATTAAAGCCACGATAACTAAAATTGACTGCTGGCCAATAATGTTTTGAGATTTTAAGATGCCGTACATACCAAGAGATTGAAAGATAGAAAGGGGGATGGTAATAATCCGGGTGTACTGATTTAATTTGGCCTGACCATACTCCCCTTCTTTTTGGAGCTCTTTGAGCTCGGGGATGACAAAACCTAAAAGTTGGAGCATAATCGAAGCATTGATGTATGGATTTAATCCCAAGGCAGCAATGGAAAAATTAGCGAGAGTACCGCCAGAAAAAATATCCAGAAGTGAGAGAAGCTGATTTTGAGCAAAAAATGATTTTAGTAAAGCTAGATTTACCCCAGGAACAGGAATATGAGCAATGAGACGAAAAAGAATTAAGATACCGAGAGTAAATAAGATTTTTTTTCGGAGTAGAGGAGCTTTTAAGCCCTCTTTGTAAAGAGACAATGATTTTGTCAGATAATTCATGACTCTATCTTACCACCTGAAGCTAATACTTTTGAAGACGCTTTCTCCGAAAGCTCGAGGCCTTTAAAAGTTAATTTTTTATCAAGATCACCAGTAGATAAGACTTTAACTTTTTTGGTTAAATCTCTTTTGGTAGTGCGAATAATTTTTTCAAAAATAGTTTTTTTATCAACGACATCACCATCTTTAAACCAGGAATTAATTTGAGTTAAAGAAACAATGTAGGTATCGTTTAGAGGCAGTAATCGATGTTTTCCGCGTAGGAAAGGTAATCTTTTTAGCCAGCCTTTTTTAATTTTGGTGCCGTCAAAAGTTAACTTGCCATGACCTCTGACATTATCCCCTTTGGCGCCACGACCGGTAGTATGGCCACCAACACCGGAACCGATACCTCGGCCGACACGCTTTGATTGCTTGGTAGTAGTCTTTTTTAAAGAAGATAAAATATCCATATTATTTTTTAAGAACCTCTAATGCTTTAATAGTCGCCCAGACATTGATTGATTTATTTCTTGAACCAATGATTTTACTGACCACATCTTTGATTCCAGCAAGTTCAACAACGGAACGGATGGGACCACCAGCGATTAAACCGCTTCCCTCCTTACCTGGTCGAAGTAGGATAACCGCGCCTTTAAACTTTAATTTAATAGAAGCAGGAATAGTGCCGTTAACAATAGGTACTTCGATGAGTGATTTTCGACCCCGATTGATCGCTTTTTGAATGGCATCAGCCACACTTTTAGCCCGGCCATGACCCACTCCAACTCGGTTTTTCTTGTCGCCGGTAACGACTAGGGCGGTAAAAGAAATTTGATTACCGCCTTTAGTTTTTTTAGAAACACGTTTAATTTCAACGACTTTATCGGTAAATTCACTGACTATTTTTTCTTCTCTGTCTTGGTACATAGTTTTTTAAAATTTTAGACCTCCGTCTCTAGCACCCTCGGCCAGCGCTTTTACCCGGCCGTGATAACGATAGAGACCACGATCAAATCTAATAAAAATAATTTTTTTAGATTGAGCTAATTTAGCGATGGCAAAACCAACAGCCCTTGACTGCTCTGATTTAGTCCCTTTGGTTTTTACGGTTTTGGTGGAAGCTGAAACTAAGGTTTTGCCGTGTTTATCGTCAATTATTTGAGCCCAAATATGACAATTACTGCGAAAAACCGACAGACGAGGAATAGTTATATTTTGGGATAATTTACCGCGGACTCGATGAAGGCGTCTGGTTTTACTTTGATTAAGGGTGGTCATATTTTTTTAAGCTTTGGCAGTTTTACCGGCTTTTAACTTTATAAATTCATTTAGATAACGAATTCCCTTGCCCTTGTAAGGTTCTGGGGGACGGATTTTTCGAATATTGCTGGCAATTTGACCAACAACTTCGCGATCACAGCCGGAAACAGTAATTTTAGTTTCTTCGTTAACGGTAATAGTGATACCTTCGGGAGCAAAAATAAAAACAGGATGAATATAACCAGCGAGAACGGTTAATTTATCGCCAGAGACTGAGGCTTTGTATCCGGTACCACGAATTTCTAATTCCTTTTTCCAGGGAGTAACAACTCCTTTAACGATATTATTTAAATGAGCCCGGAGAGAACCGTGGTTCGAACGGGTTTGTTTGTCTTCGGCGAGACGCGAAACCTTTAATTGATTATTTTCAACACTAACTTGAATTTTTGGTGGAATAGAATGAGTCATTGTCCCCATGGGACCAGTAATCGTGATGACAGAGGCCTCACTTTTGACAGTGACGTTTTCGGGAATAGTAATAATTTGTTTGCCAATGCGTGACATAGATATTTACCAAATTTCAGCAACGAGCTCTCCGCCGAGTTTTTTGGTAACGGCTTCTTTTTGAGAGAGCAAACCACTGGAAGTGGAAATAATAATTAACGAATTTGGAGTTTTTCCCCAAGGAATTGAAGAAGAAGTACAGTAGAGTCGACGAGATGGCCGAGAATAAATTTCTAAATCCTGAATTTGGGGCTGGCTAATCGAGATAATTCTCTCTTTTGAATCAACGGTAAAATCGGCAATAAATCCGTGTTTTTTAAGTTTTTCAAGAATGGAAACAGAATACTTTGATAAAGGAGCGGAAATACTTTTTCGACCAGCTCTTGAACCGTTTTTGATTCTAATTAATAAGTCACAGGAGAGAGAATTTATCATAGGTTTACCAGCTGGCTCTTTTGACCCCAGGAAGGGCGCCAGTGTTTGCTAATTTTCTAAAACATAAACGACAAAGTCCAAAAAGACGAATATATGATCGGGGCCGGCCACAAAGCTGGCAACGATTATGATGTCGAACAGAATATTTTAATTTTTTTAGTTCTCTAACTTTTTTTGCAGTGGTAGCCATATTTATTTTTCAAAGGGAAATCCCAGGGTGGATAATAACATTTTTGACTCTTCGATTGAAGAAGCAGAAATACATAAAGTCACCTCAACTGATCGAATTTTGTTAATGACGTCTAGATCTATTTCGGGAAAATAGGTTTGATCACGAATGGTGAGTGAATAATTTCCCTGCTTATCAAAAGAATCTAAGGGTAAACCCTTAAAATCGCGCAAACGAGGTAAAACTAAGTTAAAAAGCTTATTGATAAAATCGTACATTCTAGCGGAGCGAAGAGTCACCTTGTAAGCTAGAGGCTCTCCCTGACGAAGCTTAAAGGCGGCAACTGATTTTTTAGAACGGGTTAAGCGAGGTTTTTGTCCAGTAATAGCCATTAATTCTTTTTCAGCCGCGGCCAAAAGCTCTTTGCTGTCTCGACCATCAGAAACACGATAGTTAATGACGACTTTGGTTAATTTAGGCAAAGCATTAGGATTTTTTATCCCTAGTGTCTGACTTAATTTTTGATTTATTTCTTTGAGATAAGGTGACATCATATGGTTTATTTTTTAATGGGCATGATAATAGATTTACATTTACGACAAATTCTTGATTTGTCACCGTTTTTATCAATTTGATAAGCAATCCGAACTTTTTTGCCACAGCTGGGACAAATTAGCATAACTTTACTAACTTTCAGAGCTCTTTCTTTTTCGATAATACCTCCCTTCTGACCTTGAGTCGGTTTTAAATGTTTTTTGAATAGATTAAGTCCCTTGACAATTATTTCTTGTTTTTTAGTAAAAACCCGAAGAACCTCACCACTACGACCTTTGTCTTTTCCAATCAAAATTTCGACTTTATCACCTTTTTGAATTTTCATATTAATAAACCTCCTTAGCCATAGAAGCAATTTTGGTATAACCAGCATCTTTTATTTCGCGGGCAATTGGGCCAAAGATGCGTGTACCTCGAGGATTTTTTTGAGAATCAATAATGACAGCGGCATTGTCGGAAAAACGAATATAAGAACCGTCAGGGCGACCTAATTCTTTCTTGGTGCGGACAATAACGGCTTTAACTTTTTCTTTCTTTTTAACAAGGCCATTGGGCATGGCTTCTTTAACAACAGCGAGAACTGTATCCCCAATCCCGGCTTGTTTGTGTTTGGAACCAACATAAATATGCATAATTTCGAGAGATTTAGCTCCGCAATTATCAGCTGGTTTGAGTCGGGTTCTTAGTTGAAGCATATTACTCGGCAGTGCCTGATTTAATAATTTCTAAGGTAATGAATCTTTTGAGTTTACTAAGGGGTCTTGTCTCGCGAACCTTAACAGTATCACCAATTTTGGCTTTGAGATTATTTTCAGCGTATATTTTTTTGTTTTTCTTGACGATTTTTTTATATAAAGGATGACGAAAGGTGTAGGACAAAGAAACCACAATAGTGTTGGCCATTTTGTCGGAGACAACAATGCCGGTAAAAATTTTTCCAGTTTTAGGATTAATTTTGTCTGTCATTTTGATTAATTAATGTCGAAATTAGGGCTATTTCTGACTGAATTTTTTTAAAAACAGAAGTATCTTTTTGGTTGCCTAGATATTGCTTACTCTTGGCCTCCATCAATTTTTTTCGAAGATCAGCCAAATTAGTAATCAATTCTGCTTTTGTTTTTTGCTTGTAGGCAATTTTATCAGTTTTTTTCATAAAATCTTTAGTAAATTATTTTCTTTTAACGACTTTAGTAATAACGGGTAATTTAGCCGCAGCCAAGTTTAGAGCCTCATGAGCCTCGGCTTCAGCAATACCGGTAACTTCAAATAATATACGGCCGGGACGAGTCACACAGACATAACCTTTGACATCACCTTTACCGGCACCAAGGGGGGCGCCGGCGCCTTTTTGAGTAAAGGGTTTGTCGGGGAAAATACGAATCCAAATACGACCATTTCTCTTGGTAGCATGAGCAATAGCCCGGCGGGCGGCTTCGATTTGATTGCTGGTTATCCAGCCGCAAGTCATGGCTTTTAGACCATATTCACCAAAGGCAACTAAATTACCTTGAGAATTACCTCTCATTCGGCCTCGGAATTGCTTTCGGTATTTGGTGCGTGATGGTTGTAACATAATTAGATTATTAGATTAATAGTAAATAGTAAAATTTAAGTTAAGCATAAATAAACTTTAACTCCGATATATCCAGATCGAGTGAGACAAGGAACCTCGGCATAATCGATTCTGGATTTAATGGTACTTAGGGGAACTTGACCTTGATGGAATTTTTCTCGGCGGCTAATTTCGGCACCATTGATACGACCGGAGAGAATAACTTTGATACCCTTGACACCAGCGGCCATTGATTTTTCAATCGCAGAGAGAACGACCCGGCGATAAGGCATACGCTTGGCGAGCTGAAAAGAAATTTTTTCAGCCACTAATTTTGCCGATAAATCAGTATTTTTAAATTCTTCAACCTGAATGTCAATGTTAGTTTTGGCTTTTTGTTTACCAATTATTTTCTGAACTTCAAGCTTGGTCGCCTCAAGCTCTTTGCCACCACGACCAATAACTAAACCAGGGCGGGAAACAATTAAAATTAATTTTATTTTTTTAGCTGAGCGTTCAATTCGAATAGCAACGATACCGGCTGAGGATAGTTTCTTTTGCAAGATCTGGCGAATTTTATAATCTTCGAGAAGAAGCTCTTTATATTTAGTTTTACTGGCATACCAAGAAGACTGCCACTCAGGAGAGGTGGAGGTGGTTTTTAGTCTGAAAGCAATTGGATTAATTTTTTGACCCATATATTTATTTTTTGACTTGACCTTTAATGATTATGGTTAAATAGCTGTGTCGCTTGATAATGACCCCTCTGGCAAAATGAGAGCCATGGGATTTATCCAGGCGTTTAGTCTTGGGACCTTCGTTGACGGTAATTGTATCAAATTTAAGAGTTTCGGGGATTAAATCATAATTATTTTTAGCCACTGAAATGGCAGTTTTAAGAGCCGAAGCCAAAACCCGAGCCGCCTTGGTATTGGTTAAAGACAATTTTGTTAAGGCAATTGGAGGTGATATTTTTTTGATGGAAGTAGCCAAAAGGCGAAGTTTTCGAGGAGAAATTTTAATATTTTTATCGGTATATTTCGATAGTTTAAATTCTGGAGCGATAACAACAGGAGAAGTTATTTTAGAAGGCGTAACAACTTTTTTAGGAGCTGTTTTTTTGGTAATAGTTTTTTTGATAATTTCTTTAGCCATATTTTAAGTTTTCTCAATAACCCGTTTAACCACCCGACCATGACCTTTAAATGTTCTAGTCAAAGCAAATTCACCGAAACGATGGCCGACCATGTCTTCAGTGACATAAACTTCAATAAATTTATGACCGTTGTGAACAGAATAATGATGACCGACAAAATCGGGAGAGATCTGACTGCCGCGAGCATAGGTCTTGATAGGAGAAGCGTCGTGACTAGCCGCTGTTTTTTTGACTAACTTAGCATCAATGTAGGGACCTTTTTTTGACGATCTAGCCATAGATTACTTTTTTCTTCTTTGAATAATTAATTTATTTGAAGATTTTTTGTGTTTTCTGGTTTTTTTACCCATAGCTGGTTTACCCCAAGGAGTTTTGGGATTCATACCGATACTGGAACGACCTTCACCGCCACCGTGAGCGTGAGACCGAGGGTTTTGAGCCACACCGCGAACGGTGGGGCGAATTCCGCGATGACGAGAATCACCGGCTTTGACTAATTTAATGTTTGAATGATCGACATTACCAATTTGACCAATGGTAGCGCAGGCATCACCGGGAAAAAGACGAAGCTCACCAGAAGGTAATTTGATGGTAACTTTGTTAACATCAATTGATTGAATAAAGGCCGCAGAACCGGCTGATTTAATTATTTGGGCGCCACGACCGGCTTGAAATTCCAGACAGTTGATAGGGGTGCCAACAGGAATATTTTTTAGAGGTAAACGATTACCCTCTTTGATGGGAGCTTTGGGGGAAGAAACAACAGAATCCCCTACTTTTAGATTGGCCGTAGCTAAAATATAGGATTTAGAACCGTCTTCGTAGCTAAGATAGGCAATATTGGCACTGCGATTGGGGTCGTATTCAATGGCAATGACTTTGGCTTTGACATCAATCTTATTTCTCTTCCAGTCAACAGGACGAAGGAAACGTTTATGCTCGCCACCGCGATGGCGAACGGAAACGTGACCTTGAGAGTCACGACCGCTATGTTTTTTCTTGATGGTTAATAATTTATTTTTCATTTTTTAAGGTTAAAAGATCGATTTTCTGATCTTTTTTAATGGTAATAACCGCTTTTTTTCGATCGGGATGAATAATAGGACTGCGAGTTTTCCAATTAGTTTTTATTTTACCCTTTATAATATAAAGATTTACTTTAATGGGGTTTACGCCAAAAAGTGATTTAAATTCAGAGGCAACTTGATTTTTGTTGGCTTTTTGGTCAACGATAAAGGAGTACTTCCCAATTGACTGGGCAGTAATGGCTTTTTCGGTGACTAAAGGCCTTTTAATAATCATGTTTTTATTTACTAAGTTGTTTTAAGGCCGCAGCCGTAAAAATTAAATAATTTTGTCTCGATAAATCGTAACTATTTAGTGATTTAACTGAGATTAATTTAATGTCGGGAATGTTTCCAAAAGCGCGCTTGACGCTATCAAAATGACGACTGGTTATGATACCAATTTTGCGGCTATTTGCCAACGATTCGATTTGCTTTTCGAGTTTGCCGATAAAGACAGAGGCTGATTTGGTTTTGGGCTCAATGGTCGATAATTTATCAATAACGATAATTGATTTGTCTTCAGTAAATTTAGATAAGATGGATTTTAGGGCTGATTGGCGTAGTTTTTGAGATAGACGCATGGGGGTTTTTTGATCACCACGGGGTCCGTTTGCCGAACCACCACCGACAAACTGGGGAGCCTTGGCAGTACTATGACGAGCCTGACCGGTACCTTTTTGGGAATACATTTTTTTGGTAGTTCCGGCGATTTCGCCCCGATGTTTGACGACAGCATGAGCAGCGCGCTGGTTATGAAGATAAATTTTGATGGCCTGAGCAATTAAATTATCATTAATCTTGGCATTAAAAAAAGCAGCGGGAAGAGTGATATCTTTTATTTTTTCCGCTTTTAAATTATATAAAGGGACTTTGCTCGAAGTTATTTTGACTGATTTAGCCGTTTTAACCATATGTTTTATAGTTTTGTAATAATTACCCAGGAATTAACATGGCCAGGAACAGCACCAGTGACATAAAGTAAATTTTGCTCTTTATCCACTTTATAAATTTTTAAATTAGGGACGGTAACTTTGGTATTGCCGTAATGTCCAGGCATTTTTTTACCCTTGATAACTTTTCCGGGGGTCTGGGCACCAATAGAACCGGGGGCACGAACTCTGTCGGATTGACCGCCGGTAACCGGCTGACGATGAAAACCATAGCGCTTGATAACACCGGCAAAACCACGGCCTTTGCTTTTACTAGTCGCCGAAACCTCGTCACCAGGAGAAAAAACCGTATCAATGGTGATTTCAGTTTTGAGCTGGGGAGAGGTCTCGCTAGTAGATTTAAATTCTGTTAATTTATTTTTATGAGATTTGAGCTGAAGAGCTTCATAACCATCTTTATCTTTAGTTCGGAGACGATTAACAATTAGAGGTTTAGCCTCTAAAACAGTAACACCAATTCTTTTGCCATCTTCGGAAAATAGACTGGTCATGTATTTTTTTTGAGTGAGAAATCCGGAAATCATAGCGGTATTACATCTTGACTTCAACTTCAACTCCAGAGGGTAAGTCGAGGTGCTGAAGACTATCGACAGTCCGAAGATTAGTGCTGAAGATATCGATAAGACGCTTGTGGGTCAAAACTTCGTAGTGATCACGAGCGTTTTTATCGGTATGAGGACTAGTTAAAACTGTAATGAGTTTACGGGCAGTTGGTAAAGGAATGGGTCCTTGAACAGAGGCACCCGCAGTAATCGCGGCTTCAACAATCTTGACCGCCGCCTCATCAATGAGGCGGTGGTCAAAAGATTTAAGTCTAATGCGAATGCGGGTACCTTTCATTTTTATTTAATAATTTCGGTAATAGCACCAGCACCAACAGTAAGGCCACCTTCGCGAATAGCAAAGCGGAAGCCTGATTCCATGGCAACAGGTTTAATTAATTTAATGGTAACATGGGCATTATCTCCTGGCATAACCATTTCGACACCATCGGGGAGAATAACCTCTCCGGTAACATCGGTGGTTCTGATAAAGACTTGAGGTCGATAACCAGCAAAAATTGGAGTGTGACGACCACCTTCTTCTTTTTTGAGTAACAATACTTCAGCTTTGAATTCAGTGTGAGGAGTAATGGTACCGATTTTAGCTAAAACTTGACCGCGTTCGATATCGTCTTTTTCAATACCTCGAAGAAGTAAGCCAACATTGTCGCCTGCTTGACCTTGATCAAGTTGTTTGTGGAACATTTCAACTCCAGTGACAACAACTTTTTTGGTATCTCGAAGACCGACAATCTCAACTTCGTCGTTGATCTTAACTAAACCGCGCTCAATTCTACCAGTAGCGACAGTGCCGCGACCTTTGATAGAAAAGACATCTTCAATAGGCATTAAGAAAGGTTTATCAAGTTCACGAACTGGCTCAGGAATATAGGTATCAAGGGCTTCCATTAGTTTTTTTATTGATTCGATTCCTTCGGCTTCACCATTTAAGGCTTTGAGAGCGGAACCGCGAATTATAGGAATCTCACTTCCAGGATAACCGTATTTAGTAAGAAGATCTCTGATTTCCATTTCTACTAAATCTAAGAATTCAGCATCGGTAACTAAGTCAACTTTGTTTAAAAAGACGACAAGAGCTGGAACATTTACCTGCTTGGCAAGCAAAACGTGCTCACGAGTTTGAGGCATTGGACCGTCTGGAGCAGAAACGACGAGAATAGCGCCATCCATTTGAGCAGCACCAGTAATCATGTTTTTAACGTAATCAGCGTGCCCTGGACAATCGATGTGAGCGTAATGTCTTTTTTCACTCTCATATTCAACGTGAGAAATAGCGATAGTAACAATTTTATTAGCATCACGAACAGTACCACCCTTGGCAATATCAGCGTATGATTTTGCGTTACCTTGGGTTTTTGTAATAGCTGCAGTTAAAGTAGTTTTGCCATGGTCAACATGACCAATAGTACCGACATTAACGTGCGGTTTGTTTCTTTTATAGACGTCTGCCATATGTTTGTTTTTTGTAAAATATCCGCTTTCCGCGGAAAATTAATAACAATATAATTGTAGCGAAAAACGCTTTAGAATTGTATCAGTAAGACCTCAGATTCGCAAGATGGAAGTGAAGCCAAAACTGAAAACTTAAACATTTCTCAATAATTTATCCGATAATAGCACAAAAATAGGTTAATTAAAACCCCGCCTGATGGCGGGGTTTAGATTTAATATCAGAACAAATTAAAAACTGTCCATGGCAGCGGTTAGCAAATTTGCCTGTTTTGTTACATCTGTTTTCAATTCAATAGGTTTGGCATTTTCGATACTCTTTTGAATTGCAGAAGAAAAATCTTCTACGGTTACATCATTTAGAGTGATTATAGTAGCAAAATCAACACCTATTGATAATTTTGCTGAACCATCGGGTAATAATCCAAATCCATCTCTCTCATGCATAATAGAACTGATATTTTGAGTAACATCATAAGATGTTTTATCAATTCCATCAAGCGTTTCTAGGCTTCTCAATAAACTTGCTTCACTCCGACCATCGTCTCCATTAACATCCATTGCACGCCACACTCCTTCTGGAGGATATTTGGTTGATTCAACCTTGGGTGTTAACGACAATTTATCATCTGTTTCTGGAAGATTATCACTGGCATCAAATTTCGCCTGTTTAATAAAATCTATAGCACCTATACCAAAAGAACCAACGACAATATAACGATTCCTGTCGACTAATCTCATTTTATCACCCCAATCAACCTCTGTTTGTTGTTTGATTGGCTGGGCTAAAATGATTACTTCACGATCTCCGTTTCCTATAGAATATGAGATTCGATTACCAATTTCTTTTTCCTTTGACTGAATTTTATCTTTCAATTGAGCAGCTTGAGATTTAATGTTTATAGCTTGATCTGGTTTTGGCTGAAAATTTTCCATAGGTTCTTGCATATTTTTTTTCGTATTAAAATGTAATTAGTTCAATTTAATACAAATTTTATAGAATGTCAACGAATTTATTCTTTTTTGCCGTCAGTCGTTTTTATAGTTAGTTTTTCTTGAATATCCCTCGGTACCGGGTCGTAGTGACTAGGCTCCATGTAAAAAGAACCCCGACCTTGGGTCAAAGAACGAATGACAGTAGCGTAACCACGAACCGCCTCGAGAGGAACAGTAGCGGTGACGGTAGTAAAGCCAAAGGCTTCTGTAGTACCACCAACTTGACCACGTCTCGAAGAAAGATCGCCAATAACGGTGCCTAAAAATTCAGAAGGAGTGGCCACTTCAAACTTCATAATTGGTTCGAGAATAAGAGGATTCGCCTGAATAAAAGCATCTTTAATAGCGTAGGATCCAGCTAATTTAAAGGCAGCTTCAGAGGAATCGACATCGTGATAAGAACCATCATAAACAGAAACTTTGATATCGGTACAAGGATAACCGGCGATTATTCCTTTGATTAGGGTTTCGCGAACACCTTTTTCGATGGCAGGAATAAAATTGGCGGGAATTACTCCACCTTTGATAGCATTTACAAACTCGACACCCTCGCCTCTATTTTTGGGTTCGATACGAATTTTACAATGGCCGTATTGACCGTGACCTCCGGACTGATGAATATATTTACCCTCACCTTCGGCATTAGCGGAGATAGTTTCCCGATAGGCAACCTGGGGGGCACCAGTTTTGACATTAACTCCAAATTCTCTTTTGAGACGATCAACAATAATTTCGAGGTAAAGTTCGCCCATACCGGCAATAATAGTTTGACCTGTTTCGTGATTGTATGAAACTTTAAAAGTCGGATCTTCGGAAGAGAGACGGTTAAGAGCGGCGCCCATTTTTTC